>UMHN01029910.1_pt1 | contig 24168 bp, 17 predicted proteins | sample 1965541 | NCBI WGS metagenome assembly UMHN01 (sample SAMEA4836099, study PRJEB28245) | human gut metagenome | biome: gut microbiome; material: fecal sample | place: Denmark | collected 2008
CGCGCAGGTTTGCGCACCCGCCATTGAACTTGACGGGAGTCGCCACCACTGACGGCGAGGCTGCAGGCAGGAGAGAAAATTTTCCGGCTTCATAGTGATTTCATCGTACCTGCCGTCACTCGAAAAGGACTTGGTAGGACTGCAAAACCCAATTGATGCATATCAATCACTTGTTTGTCCAAATTCAATTGCGCCACTTGATTTTTTAGAAAAATTACGCGAAAAAATATGAATTTTTCAAGCGGAATCCGTGAGGAAGCTGAAATTCATCGTTGTCATACGGCGAATTTCGCGGTTTTGCCGTTTTTTTGCATCTCGTGCTATGGTGCTTGAAACGCGTTGCGGCAGTAGACCTGATAGGTATACAGCTGCGGCCGATTTCTTCGAATGTTTTCATGAGCCAATAGGAAGCATTATGCAGGTGTACATCCGCACTTCTTGCCGAGCTGCCGACGTCCTTCACGGCCGCCGCTCGAATGCTCTCCGCACAAGCTCTACATCCTCTACATCCGCGTCTCGCAGCACAACAGGCAGCGAGACGCTTGACGCCTTGCGGATGCACGTTCGAAGAGACTGACAGGCATTCGGAGAAACCGAATTCCACCAGCACCCAACAAGCGGGAACCTAAAAGGGTTCCCAAAAACGAACGGGAAGCTCCGAAAGGCGCCTCCCGTTTTTTTTATACCTCTTCCCTCTTTAATTTAATTACAGCCTCAACCGCCGAACATCGAAAAAAACGGCTTGCCAAGCAGTTTTAACCGGCGGAAGGTTTTTGGAGACGCTCATGGATCTCATCCGGAACTTCAAAATTCACGCGGCGGCACTCATTATTGTGGTGCTCGCGGAACTGGTGGGTGTACAAAAGTTCGGTCTAGTCGTGCTTTTGCCGCTGCTTTATGCACTCGTATTTGGTGCACTGGTGAGCTTTCCGCGCTGGAGTGTCGTGAGGCTCGATGAAATGAATCGAGCCGGCAAGATGCTTTCCGTGGGCGTTCTTTTGCTGATCACGAAGATCGCGCTGGACATCGGTCCGAATATTGAAATGATCATGCAGTCCGGCTGGGCGCTGATCATGCAGGAATTCGGCCACTTCTTCGGCACGCTGATCTTTGGTCTGCCGGTGGCGCTCCTCGTCGGCATGAAACGCGAAGCGATCGGCGCGTGCTACTCCATTGACCGAGAACCTAACGTCGCCATTATTTCGGAGCGCTTCGGCCTGGACTCTCCTGAAGGTCACGGCGTAATGGGCATGTATGTCTGCGGAACGGTCTTCGGCGCGCTTTGGGTGTCGGTTCTGGCCGGCGTCATTGCTCAGATGGGTTTCTTCCATCCGCATGCGCTTGCCATGGGCGCCGGCATCGGCAGCGCCTCCATGATGGCCGCAGCGACGAGCTCGATCATCGTCGTTCATCCGGAATGGGAAGAAACCGTGCGTGCCTATGCAGCGGCGGCCAATCTCCTCACGTCTGTGATCGGCATCTACTTTGCGCTCTTTATTTCGCTCCCCGTTACGATCAAGGTTTATGAGTTCTTTACGGGTGACAAGGGATCGGCGAAGCCTAAGGCCAACGATTGATCCTCTTCCATGGCAACGAATACAAGCGAACAAGACAAAGGAAACGAAAAATGGAAATCCGCAAACTCATGGAAGAAATGAAGGACGTGCTGTTCATCCTTCTGGTGACGGCCTTCTTTACCTGGATCGCCAACTGCATCCAGCTCCCGAAAGTCAATATGGCTGAAAGCTCGATTGGCGTACTGCTTCTCGTCGTGATCACGGCCTTCGGCATTCTGGTTTCGCACCTGCCGGGCTTTCGCATTCTCCCGATGGTCTTTTGGGTATCGATCATCGCAGTGGTTATCTCGCTGCCGGGCTTCCCGGGCGGCGACTGGGTCATCCACTATACGAAGCAGGTAGTGTTCCTGCCCATCACGACGCCGGTGCTTGCTTACTGCGGCCTGTCGCTCGGCAAGGATATCGACGCCTTTAAGCGTCTTTCCTGGCGCATTGTTCCGGTGGCGCTGGCCGTCGGTGCGGGCAGCTTCATCTGCGCAACTGTGCTCGCTGAAATCATTCTGCATCTTGAAGGCATCTTCTGATGCATTGAGGCAGCTTTATTCGCCCGCTCAAGTCCGGACTGTTCAAGTTCACTGGGCGGGCGCAGAATTTGTCATTGACAGGTAAGAAGAGTCTGCGCAGCGCCAAACCGATCCAACCGGTTCCGGGCGGTCGGCTGAAGATCTGCGCAGTCTCTTAAGTTTTTTTGAGCTCCATCGGAGTCGCTTCATTTGCAAGGTTTTTTCCAAAATGAATAAGGAAGAACTGAAGGCTCGGGTCTGCGAAGTCATTCGTCGCCGTAACCCCGACATCGTCCGTCTCGGTCATGCCATTTTTGCCGAGCCTGAACTCGGTTTTAAAGAGCAGAAAACTTCTGCCAAAGTTCGTGCCGCCTTTGATGCGCTCGGCCTGGACTATGAAACGGGCTGGGGCATCACTGGCGTGAAGGCGCGTCTTGCCGGCAAGGGACACCGCCGTACGGTTGCCGTTCTGGGTGAGCTCGATGCCATCGTCTGCCGCAACCATCCGCACAGTGATCCCGCGACGGGCGCAGCTCACTGCTGCGGACACAATGTGCAGATCGGCAATCTTCTGGCTGTCGCCTATGCAATGAAAGAATCCGGGGTCATGGATTATCTCGGCGGCGATCTGGTCTTCTTTGCTGTTCCGGCCGAAGAATATGTCGAAATTGACTACCGCAGCGGACTGCGCCGCGAAGGCAAGCTTCAGTTCTTAGGGGGCAAACAGCAGCTTATTGCAGAAGGCGCCTTTGACGACATCGACATGGCTATGATGATGCACGTCAACGCGACCACCAATCCCGAGGGGGAATTCACCGTTGGGGCAAGTTCGAACGGCTTTGTCGGCAAACTGATCGAATATCACGGCCGTGCCGCTCATGCGGCTGGTGCTCCGGATCGCGGCATCAATGCGCTCAATGCGGCAATGATGGGGGTGATGGGCGTCAATGCGCTGCGCGAGACCTTCCGCGAAGACGACTGCGTGCGCTTCCATCCGATCATCAATTCCGGCGGCGACCTTGTGAATGTCATTCCTGACTACGTGAAGATGGAGAGCTACACGCGTGCGGCCAACGTCGAGGCGCTCGCCCGCTACAACCGCGACATTAACCGCGCACTCAATGCGGGCGCCATGGCGCTGAACGCTAAGTGCGATATTACGGATCTTCCGGGCTACCTCCCGCTCAAACCCGATGAAAACTTCCGTACGCTGCTGCGCGAAAACGCCAATCAGATTTTCGGCGCAGCAAACGTTGAGGAAGGCGTTCATTCTGCCGGCAGCACGGATATGGGCGACGTATCCCATCTCATGCCCTGCGTGCATCCGTGGGTGGGCTGCGTTACCGGCACGCTTCACGGTGCAGACTACGTCGTTTCGGATGAGGAGACGGCGTATGTGAAGACGCCCGAGGTGCTCGCCATGACGCTGATTGATCTGCTCTATGACGATGCTAAGGAAGCCGATCGCATCTGCCGTGAATTTAAGCCCGTATTCACGAAGGAGACGTATTTGCAGTTTATGGATGACCTTGTTCGTCAGCATTGACTGAAAACGCGGTCTGCCTGATCGTTTGCCAAAGTTCGGTCAGGCGCATTTGAACGGCTTCTGTGGAATGTTGCTCACAGAAGCCGTTTTGTATGCTTGCAGGAAGTTCATATGGTCTGCTGTCGGTCAATGCAGTCAACAGGGAATACACGCGCAACGCTATGAAGCGTTTTGACTTAAGTCATTGACATTGCCCGAGCGGATGATTGGTTTTGAGCGCGTGTCTCAATTCTGTGTAGGATTATGGGGTCCGAAGCGCCCGTGAAGGCGAGGAGGAACGGGACGGCCCCTCAGGCCGGATCCGCGGAAGATGCCGACCATCAGGCTGATGCACTCAAAGGAAAACGTGCCGCCCGGAAGGCATTGACCAAGGCTGACGGAAAAGATCCCGTCGGCATAAATTCACCACTGACTGGAGGGCGCTTTGTGTCCGTCACTCAGTCAGAAGCCAACCCGGGAGGGTCCGGCAGTTCGAAAAATCCCCGCGGAGAGGAGGCCCTCAGTGCCTGAGACTCGAAGCATGTGAACGATAAGAAGAGGGATCACGTTCTGCTGCACAATCCGCTTCATAAATATGAGGCCCTCTGATGGCTATGTTCAAAAAAATGGCTGCGGCTGCCGCAGCTGCCGCCGTTGTTTTCTCTTTTTCAGCCGCCGCTGATGCTGCTCAGACACTTCGAGTCGGCAGCCTCACCGTTTATGCGCCGTTCGAATATGTGAATTCGCAAAACGGCGAATACGAAGGCTTTGACATGGATCTGATCCGTGAAATCGGACGCCGAAAAGGGTTCGATGTGCAGATTATTTCCATGACGCTTGACGGTCTCGTGCCGGCGCTGGTGAGCGGCAACATTGATGCGGCTGTTTCGGCGCTGACGATTACGCCGGAGCGTGCGGAAAAGGTCGATTTCACCAAACCGTACCTCAACGCCGGTCTCACCGTGATGACCACTAAGGAAAACGCTCCCAAGATCAAGAGCGTCAAAGACCTTGAAAACAAATTGCTTTGCGCCGAAATCGGCTCAAGCGGCGCATTGGTGATGAAGCGTATCCCCGGTACGACGGTGCGTACCTTCAATTCTGCTGCGGATGCCTTTTTGGAACTCAATAAGGGCGGCTGCTTCGCAATGCTCAATGACGGTCCCGTCAACAAGTACTTCCTTACACAGAAAGCTTCTAAGAGCATGAATCTGACGGCGCTTGATTTTGTCGTTTCCGACGACTTCTACGGCATGGCCGTCCAGAAGGGCAACAAGAAGCTGCTGAAGGAGCTCGATGACGCATTGGACGAGATGCGTGCTGACGGTACTTTCCAGAAGATCTACGACAAGTGGTTCGGCGACGTCAAGTGACTGTTCTGACGCTGTCGAACTAAGTATCGGCAGTTTCTTCCAGAGCCTCCAGAAAAATCTCGGCATTTTCTGGAGGCTTTCGTTTGATTGGCAGCGTTAAGCGCATTCGGGCTCAGACTGAACCCCTGCCGGCCGGAGTTTCAATCTCGGGCATAAAGTGTTTAAGGGTTGGCTGCGAGTGCATGCGCGGTCTGGAGCACCGTGCGGACAAGCGCCTGAGTTTCCATTTCGGGATCGAGCCGCTCAACCACAAAGGCCGGCCCATTGAGAGAGGCGCCCAAGGAGGTGAGCGGGGAAGCTAAGGCGTCTCCGTGCAGGTCCGAGCCGCAGAAAATCCAAAGCCCGGCGTGCTGATCCTGAGGCTGGATCGGCCGGATGGAAAAGAGATAGCGGAACACTAAGCTCATCGTCTGAGAAGCAATCACGGTCTGCATGCGGGAGAATTTAGCGTCAGCCACAAAGTAAACCGCCCGTGAATGGTCGGCCGAGTCGGCGTCGTGCTTCAAAGCGGCACGAAGGATAAAGTCCGGCGTGTAAAAGGGCTTGTCGGCGGTTCTCAGCATGTTGGGAGAGTCGCTGTTTTGCATCAGTGACCAGTCCGAAGCTCGGGCGAGTCCAAGCCCGTTTTCTCCGGCATACATCCCGCCGCTCACGACCGGCTGGTACCAGAGTGTGAGTTCGATGCCGTCTTTCTCAAACGTGAAGGTATTGGCGTGGGGACGTTCGTCACTGCCCGTGGTCAGGCCTTGCGCTCCCTGATAGTCATATCTTGAGGCCGTCGTCTGCAGGAACCCGTTGGCGGAGAATGCGTCGAGCAGCGCTGTGAGAACGTAGTATTCGTATAAACGGCTGTTCGCCATGCAGGTGAGCAGCATCTCGCCTTCCTCCAGACCTGGCGGCGGAGCTTTGCGCCAGTTGGAAACCGCCTCAAAGATTTCTCGATAAGGCGTAATGGCGAGAAAGACCGGCGTTGGGCGCAGCGGCCATGGATGCATTTCTCCTTCAATGCCGAGGGTGCGCACATAGAGCTCGCGCAGTTGAGTCAGGCGCTCTCGAAACTGCAGAAAGCGGCTCGCGGCAAGCTGGAGACGTTTGGCGGACTCCGCAAAAATGGCGGCGGTGGAAGGCACATAACCCTCCGGGACATTGAACTGCGTGTGCGGAAGCTGCTCGGCCGCTGCCGTGAGTTCCGCAGATTCCGTGTCGATTTCATGGGCAAGCGAGGTTAAAAACCCGACCAGCGCTTGGTTTTCATAAGTATTGAAGGAGGGCTGTGCAGAACGAATCAAGGACCTGCGCGGCAGCCAGGCGGGTCCTATGCCGTTCGGGCGTATGCCGATGCCGCCGGGAGCCGGTTCGAGCTCTTCGGGATGGCGAACAATAAATTCGAGGGTTTTCTGTGTAAAGCTTTTGAGTTTGGCAAAGGCGCCGACCTCTTCACGTTCGCTCAAACGGCTGCGTGCATTCGTACGAAAATAACTGAAGTGCCGTTCATAGAGCTGAATAATGCGCTCGAGCGCTTCTTCCTGATTGCGAATCGCTTTTTCCGAAGATGATTCGCCGCAGTCCTCTTTCGTTCGATCGTGCGAACACACTTTCGGGAAGAGTCTGTCGCTCGCTGATGCGACTCGTACAGCCATTTTAGATATGGCTTCGGCGCGTTCCCCTTTAGGCAAAAGCACATGGATGGGCGGCGCATAGAAAAGCTCCGGGACTAGAGCGTCGGGTCTGCGAAGCGAGACGGAGAGTCTCGCAAGACCAAATACGTCCGCAAAAAGATTCGGGTCAGTCGGCTGAGCAAAGAACTGCAGGCCGTCACGGCTCGTCGATGAACATAAAACGACATCGTCATTGAGCTCAATCGTGACCGCAGCGAGCCGCTTGAGCATGGCGCCTTCACATTCAATGCGGTACGGCCGATCTGCAAAAACCGTCGGCAGCGTCCTCACGAGCGTGTCTGCGCAGAGGTGGACGGGCGCAGACTGGAGCGTAAGCTCCACCGTTTCGCCCTTCCAGCTGAGCGGAACGAGACGCAGCCGGTTAGCGGCGATTCGAGAGATGGAGTGTGAATCGTCGCTCACGGCTGCGGCAGAGGAATGAATCGCGTCGTTCACCACTCAGGCTCCTTGCGTGATGCTCTTGGATATCGGTCGGCAGCTTCACAAGAAGCTGAAGTATCCGAGTGCACGGTCGCCGCGGCTGATCATCGTTTCGAGCAGTCCGGCGGTTCGCACCAGCCGCCGCCGGTGAGCCGCATCCAACAGATTGACGAGCGCCGATCTGTAGTCCGGGCCATTGCCGGAAAGATGCGGGAGCAGCCGGGAGGCTGCTGCGCAGTCGAGTGCGGCGTCCGCCGCACTTTGCTCCAATTTTGGATCTTCGCGGAAAACAGGCAGACCGCCGAGCACGGCTTTTTCAAAAGCGAGCTGCACGCGAATTGACATCGGCGTTCCGGCAGCAGCCGTAAGCGAAATAAGCTCTTCCAAGCCTTCCCCCGCAGCGCCGGTGAGAGGTGTTGTGCCGGCGGAAAATAATGATGAAAGTGCCGCCCAGCTGATGATTTGCGGCGTAAAGCTCCGCGGAGTGCGAATCAGGGCTGCGCGGTCTGCGGCCGGCAGGGTAATGACGGCAGCGCGATCGACGAGGCGAGGCGAGAGTGTTTCAGTCGTGTGGTCGTTGTTGATCGTAGCGAGAAAACGAAGCGCAGGCGAAATCTTCAGTCTTCTGTGGTCGCCGAGGCTGATGGAGGCGTGACCAGAGGCATCGTCGCAGACATTCATGAAGTCTGCCCAGTAGTATTCCATGGGCGAGAGGTTGGCTTCATCGAGAAGCATCACCGCAGGGAGTTTGGGCGCCCCGAGCCGAGCTTCAGCATCAAGAGCTTGGAAAGCATCGCGCCGGCGGTCATCAACGCTCTCAAAAGTCTTGGTGAGCGGATTCCAATATCCCACGAAGTCGCGTTTGGAGGTCCAGCCGCGCTCCACGGAGATCGGCAGATAGCGGTCGGCAAATTCCGGCGACGGCCAAAGCGCGAGCGATTCGGGCGACTGACGGCCGAGCGCCTCCGATACGAGGTCGAGTCCAAGGACGTGCGCAAGGATGGAGCAGATCGATGTTTTGCCCGATCCCGGCGGCCCGGAGAAGACGGTCAGGAAGTTCTGCGTGAGGGACAAAAAGAGGTTGAGGATGTCGTTGGCACTGTAGCTGCGAACGGCTGAGACGCCCCTTACCAGATAATCGGCAAGTTCGGCGCCCGAAAGCGCAGAGGTCTTCAGACGGCGGATGGCCTCGGCACGGATGACAACGGATTTCTCAGTTTCTTCCCGGCGAAAATCGGCTGCTGCTTCCATAAATTTGGCTGCGGCACGGCCGTCGAAAATATAGTTCTGTGCGCGCTGGGCAGCTTCGGAAACGCGGGATTCGAGATCTTCGGCAGAATGCGTGAGGTCTTCAATGCGGGATTGAAGCGCCTCAGCATCCTGAGCGAGTGTCTGACGTTTGGCGTTGACGGCCTCCAGATCAGCAAGCGCTGCGAATTCGGCTGCTGTGTGTTTGCGCTGAGCTGCGAGTTTGGCTTGTTCGTCCTGGAGCGCCTGAAGGGCAGCGGTCTTTTCTGCCTCAGCGGCAGAAAGTTCAGCCTGAGCACGGATGCGTTCGGCTTCGATTCGCTGGGCCAGCTGATCGACCTGACGCTCTTTCTTTTCGAGAATACTGACGAAGGCAGAACTGGCACCGAGCTGCTTGAGCGTTTTGGTATCCGAAAAGATGCGTTCGAGCACGGCCTCAAAGAGCGGGCCCTTTTCAAGCGCCTGCGCACCCATCGAAATGCGGGCAAGATCGGCTATTTCACGAGTGAAAAGGCTGCTGCGGCCGGATGCTTCCAGGAGTTTTTCCAGACGAGCCCGGCGGCGTTCTGAGACCTCAGCGACATCGGGAAAGAGTTCATTGGCAGAATGCTCGGCCGCAAGCCACGATTCAATCTGCCTTCTGCCCGCATCCGTTCCGGATGAGTGCGGAGCGGCCGAAGCCGACAGTGCTCTTTGAGCGGCCTGAGCAGCTTTGGCGAGGAGTGCTCTGTCGCTCAATATGTCAAAGCGCCCGGCCTTGAGTCCTTCCGTGTCGAGCACGGCGCTTTGGCCGACGACAATTTGATCAACGGCGCGATAGCTTTCGTGCGTTTCAAGCAAATCAGGTGCGGTGCCGTCTGCTTCAAGCCCCGGCGCAAGGCCGTCGGCGAGGCCTTCGGGCGCAGCCAGATAGGGATGGTGGCCAGCATCTTCCTTGAGGGTCCACGGACCGAGGAATCGGCCTTGGTAAGCGAGCAGCACCGGCACGGAAGAGATCCCCATGCTTTGCCAAACTTTATTGTTTTTGGCGGCCTTTGTGCCTTTAGGCGGTTCAACGGCTGGGTCGAGCGAGAGGCGCACCGGAATGGTCTTGCTGAAGTCGACTTCGGCAGATTCCGGAAAGACGATTCGATAGATGCCGATGTCGGAAGCACGGCGCATGCGGCCCTGCCGCGTCAGCTTATCGAAGTCAATACGGTATTTGAAGTCCGGGCGCGGAGCGCCCGTACCCACGTCAAGATTGATCTTCAGATCTGCAGAAAAATCGATGTCGGCAGCATAAATGGAGCCGTCGTTGACGGCTCCCGTCGAAACGCCCTTCAGATTGACCGCGCCGAGGCTTGGGAAACGCGTGCGAAGGGACTCTTCAGAAGCGGCTTCAAAACGCTCCTCAAATGGGTTCCATACGGCAAAGCAGAAGAAGTTGACAAAGGTTCCGGTGCGGTGCACGAAGCCAAGCCACCGTTCACAGCCGGGCGTTGGCTCTCGGTCGGGATTGCGCAGCGGCGCTTTCAAGGGCGCGGGCGATTGGACGGGTTCGGGATGCTGCCCAGCTAATTCGCCGGCCGGCGCAGAGCCGCTCACGTCGCTTAGTGCTGCGGATGCGGGTTCTGCGGCAGGGAGCACATTGTCTGCGGCCGGTGTTGGCGCGGTGACGGAGGCTTCGGCGCTCAGAGCCTCAGCCGTATTCGGCTCGCTTTTCACCGTGGCTCTCTGAGCGGACAAAACCGCTCCCGTTTTTTTCTGTGCGCCTCTTTTTTCCACGGGGTGTGCGGGAGCGGCTTCCTGAACCGTTTCATCGTCCTCAGCAGCGGCCGCGAGCGCGGCCGCAGCCGTTTCAGCTTGTCTGCGCTGAGCCGAGCGTACCGCCTCGGCCATTTCTTGCTCTCGACGCAGCGCTTCCGCACGTTCAGCGGCGCGGGCTTCTGCTTCGCGGGCTCTGGCCGCGGCGTCTTCCGCGTGACGGATCATGTTGGACAACGGGACAATGCCGGCATCGTCCATCTTCTTGAGAATCAGCTGTCCGGCGAGCGAAAGTGCGTCAGCATCGGCGGGCGAATCGCCGTCATCCTGAAAGAGCCCGCAAGGCCAGGCGCCGGCCAGAAAGGAGGCTGCTTCTGCGGGCTGAACTGTCCCGGCATAGTCGATGTAGTTTTTCAGTTCAGAGAGATAAGGCTGCCGGCCTTCTTTATTGCGGTCCAAAAAACGACCCTGCGCGAAGGATGGGTAGAGCGCCGAGCATCGCTCAAACATCTTTTCCCCGATCGCCAGCCGTAAAACAGAAAGCAATCCGGGGTCGGAACGGTCTGCCGACAAGATGCGCTTCATCAGCGCATTGTTGCCGCGCACGCGGGTGATGCGCACGCCTCGCGTAATTGGGGAGCCGCGCAGCGTTTTTGACTTGAGCAGCCCAATGATTCGAGATTCGGCATCACTGTCGATATGCTCAATAATCCAGCGCAGAAGGAGCTGACGAACCGGAAGGGTGCCGTACGGCTGAGGGGTCTCGCTCCGCTCCTTTTCGTCGGCTTGAGCCAGGTCTGGCTGCGCTGAATCACTCTCCGGGGCGGCAGCTTCGCTTTTTTCAGCGGAGTCTGCAGTATCCGGCCGTTTCGTCAGATCGCCCGCTTCGTTGCTAAGCTGGAGATCCGGATAGAGCGCAGAGAGATCAAAATCAAGGAAGCCGAGGTGCAGGAAATGCTGATAGGTTCGGCGTCCGAACAGCGTGAGACGTCCGTCGGGCGAAAAAAGACCGCAGCGCCAGATGCCGGCCAGCAGTTCGGGAACTCGGGATTTGGAAATGTCTTTGGCTAACTCTGCCAAAGCGAGGAGCGCCGCTTCGCGTTCTTCGTCAGCGTCTGCAGCATGAAAATGCGCGACGTTTTGAGCAATCTTGGTATGGAGCGGGCCGCAGGAAACAGCCAGCATGGCTTGTTCAAAAAAAGCGGGCGTCTTTTCTTCCGCAGCGAGCAGGGCGATTTTCAGATCCTCGCGGGTGCGCAGTTTGCCAAGCGGAGCGCCTAACGCGATGGCTTCTGCGGGCTGCGGTGTTTTTAGAACGGCAGCCACGCGTTTTTCGGCCTTGCCGGAAAAACTTTTCAGCAGTTCGTCAAAGAGGATGGGTTTAAGCACCGGTCCGGCCGCAGTGGCAGGATCCCATACGGTTAATTCGACTGATGCGCTCGAGTTTCTCTGGCCGTCGGCAGTGCGTGAAGTCGGGGCAGGCTGAGCTGCGGGTGCTTCTTTTGGGGACGCAGAGGCCGGCGTCTGCTCTTCTGGGTCTGCATTGGCGTCAGGCGTGCGTTCATCGGCTTGGCAGTCCTCATCTGCCGGCACGTCGTACTTCGTTCTGAGCGCAGCAATCAGTGCTCTGCCGAAATCAGTAACTTCATTGCTCACCGGGGCAAACATACCGCACATCCACCCTGCGGCGAGAATGCTCGCTGCCATGGCTTTGCTCGGACACGTTTTGGCATAAGCGATGAGAGAATCGCGGAACTCAATGAACTGCTTCTCCTTGCCGTCTGTAGGCGTGAGCGTCGACCAACCTTTTATGTCGGGGAAAATGTCAAAGAGCCTTGGTTCCCAGAGCTGAATTAAGCAGAATTGAAATTCAGAATGAAAACGAAAGTCTGCACTGAACTGCAGAAGCCGGCGCTTGAGCGTACTGTTGTATCGAGCAGAAGTGAGGTCCAGATCCGCAAAGTATCGCTGGTTTCGCAGTGCCGGCTTTTTTAAGGTATTGAGCAGCCGCTTTTCTGCGTCCGAACTTGCGTTGTCAATAAGGTAGTCGAATATACGGCGGTAGAGCATGGCTGTCAGACGAAGAGGATGGGTGTTAGCCCAAGCATCTTAGCGCCTCAACTTGATGCTCTGGATGCTCTGGCCAATAAAAAAACGCGGCGGCCTTCCGGGGAAGCGAAAACCACGGCAAAGGGACGCCGAGCTGACGGATGATCAGGCGGGCATTCGTTTGGGAGCGCTGACGGCAAAAACAGATTCAAAGCGCCTGATTAATTCAATGAGACGAATGGGGAGCAAAGCATCGACTTTGGCTCGAAGATCTTCAGGAACGCCCCAAGCGGCCTCAGCGGCGGCCCCGGCAATAGCGGCGATGGTATCGCAGTCCCCGCCGAGCGCTACGGCCCGGCGCACGGTCTCCTCATAGGATGAGCTTCCTAAGACCAGTGCAGCTGCCACAGGAAGCGTCGCTGAGCACCGTAAGTCCGTGCGAATCGGACGAGACGCCTCCAGAACGGTCAATTGAGGCAATTCGCCGAGCGGCTGGCCCCACAGACCATTCCATTCGCGGCGAAGGTTTTCGGGATCAGCGCCTTCTCGCAGGCGATAGATGAGCCACACGGCAGCCTGAGCGCCCGCAACGCCTTCCGGGTGATTATGCGTTGGGAGCGCCGAAAGGGCTGCGAGTTCAAGCGCTTCGGAGAGCGATCCTGCTGCCCATGCACATCCGGATGCGCGCATGGCGGAGCCGTTGCCGAGACTCCCGGTAGGCGCTTCGGTGTCGCTCAGCATCCAGCGCATAAATCGACTGCCGTAGCCAGCCTTTGGGAATGCACAGCCCCAGTCGCGCAGAGCCCCTCTCACTTTTCTCTGAAATTGCACTGGGTCAACGCGCAGTGTATTCTCGCTTACATCGTCACGAACCGCAGACGCAATCAAGGCGTCTGCGACGGCACACGTCAGGACGGAGTCGTCTGTGGGATGGGCGTCCGGCGGAAAGATCGGGAGCTCCTCAGGACTTTTGAGCCAATTGTTGAATTCAAACGTACTCCCGAGCACATCTCCGATAACGGCGCCGTACAACATAATGAAATCTCCGATTCGCCCGGTCTGTTCAAACGCCTAAATGAAGCCTTATTCCCGAACGCTGAAACGGCTAATAAGTCAAATTATGACGCATCGGCCTCAAGTGTATCGCGGCAGTTTAGATGAGACGAAGCGAAGGATAGCAGGTTAAGCGCTTGAAACCTTAGAAGAGCTAAAAGCAATGAATATCAATAAAGAAGCGTCTGTTTGCCGTACTCGCCGACAGGTGCTTATCAGCACAGCATCAATCGTTTTCAGTACTGGGTTCCTGGCATTTCTGCCCAAAAGCGTTTGGGCTGCCGGAGAGCCTCAGACCGCTCCGGCAGACTGGAGCGGCCATGCGGTTAGAGCCGCCGAAAAAATCCTTGAGGCTTGCTGCCGTCATCCTTTCACACAGGGTTTGGCTGACGGGACTTTGCCAAAAAAGGCATTTCTCTTTTACGTTGTTCAGAATGTTCACTATCTCGCGGGCTACGCAGCTTCGCTGCATGCCCTGGCCGGACGCGTGGCGACGATGTCTAATCTCCCCCTTGAAGAGCGCAAGCGCATTGCCAAGCGTCTCCATGGATGGGCCAAGGATACCGATGCTGTCCGGGAATCGCTCGATAGTGTGTATGCCGCACATGCCGCAGGGAAACATTTGGCCGATGATCCGCTTTTCAAGACGATTGAACCCGCGACGCTGCTTTACATTAATTATGAAGCGCTTTGTGCCAAGACATCGCATCCGGCTGTCGGCATGGCAGCGCTTCTGCCTTGTTTTTGGGTTTATGACGGGTTGGGGCAAGTCTTTGTGAAGGCGCAAAAGAAAAGCAGGCTCCAAAAGAATCCCTTTGCGGACTGGATCGCTGGTTATGGGTCGCCGGAGTATTCGGCGGAGGTGCGTCAGGCACTCGGCATTGCTGATGAACTTGCTGCGGAAACGGATGAAGCTGTCAAAGCGGAAATGACGTCAGCATTTCTGACTGCTTGCCGGATGGAACTTCATCTCATGGAAGCTGCCTGGCGCGGACTGACGTGGGAACCCGTCGCCATGCCGCGTTAACCGCCCGTCAGCCTGCAGCAATCGCCACCCGGCGGTACAGAGCTCATCTCGGCGGCGCTTTTTTCGAGTGCCGTCGTGTGAGCTCAGCCGCTGCGGGGCCTGCCGAGCGGAGTGAAGTTTTGATCATCGATATAGTTTGTGCTTTATGAAAAGAGGTTTTATTTCCGCTGGATTAAGAAATGAAACGCACGTCATTCTCTTATTCTTCGAGTCCCAGACTGCAGGATATACACGTACGCCTGTCAATAAGCACTGTTTATTCGTGACGAATATTCACTTGGTGCGGTTTTTCCGAACGTTGGTCTGGGAAGAAAGCAGTGATCGCTTTTACAAGAAAACCGACCATAATGGCCGAGACTGCAGTTCCTTCTCGTAAACCAACAAAGCTGTCCAATACCGCATATGAAAGTATGGCAGCAATGATAACCAGTACGATGTCGTTTACGACCTTGACGCTGCCGAATGGACGATGAAATACGGTCGCGAAAGCAAGCACAATGCCTTCGCCTGGCTGAACAATTGTTTTGGAACGAACTTGCAAGATGATTCCGACAGCAAGTACCAGATTGCCGAACATACTCATTGCCATGCTCAGCCACCAATTGTTTGGGCTGTACGGCTGCAAAAGGTGCATGTTGAGGTCGATGAATGCGCTGAAGACGAGTACGGCAGGAATCTGTAATAAATTGAGGATGGAAAAGCGGCTGCGCAGAAGCAAGGCTTGAAGGACAACGAAGAATACGTTGAGGATGAAGGTAGTCGTTCCGAAAGAGAGCGGAAAGATCTTGGAAAGCACATAAGGAAGCGTGCTGATAGGCGTTGTGCCGATGTTTGAAACCGCTGTCAGGGAAATGCCGAAGGTGGCAAATTCCATGCCGATAACCAGCATGGTGATGCGGCGGCTGAGATGGGAAAAACGCCCTGAAGTATTTTTAAGTTGATCCATAGCGGCGACAGTGTAGAGCGCCTGAGTTTAACGATTAAAGTTAATTCGTATCGATATGTCATGCCGTCTTCATAAATGCTTGGACGAAGCGCGGTGTACGGCTGCGATGATTTAATAGGTCAGAATGGAATAAAACGGCCGCGGCTGTGAATCTTCACTGCGGTATAAGTCCATTTTTTGATGAATGGTTTTGAAGTGAATCGAATTGAACTAGCAAACAGCCGGCTTTGTCGAAACGCCAAGATGCGGGCGGGCTAATGCAATAACCAAAGCGCCGGCAGAAGAGTTCGCTCCTGCCGGCACTTTTCGCTCTGCGTGCTCGGATAATCATCCGGCACTTAGCACTGCATATTGGTTATGCGGTAAAACGGAAGTTCACCTGTGAGACAAAACGGCGGTGGCCGACGAAGCCGCGAATGTAGGTGTCCATGAAGCAGCCCGGTACTGCCCAGCGGGCGACTTCATTGGCACGGAAGGAAAGCGTCCAGCTGCCGTCATCATTCTTCGCAGATGAAATGGGCTTGGCCGGGGCGAGAACGGATTCCTTTTTGCCTGAAAAACCCAGACTCCACAGCACGCTGTTCGGATCGAGATCGAGTTCGGAAGATTCAACCGCGGGCGTAAGCGTAATGGCTACCAGTGCGTTCGGGTCGCTCACGGAAATTTCTACGGCTTCAGCGTCTGCAAGCACAACATCAGCGGCATCAATCGTAAGTGCATCGCGCAGCTCACGATACGTTTCATCCGCCTTGGCGCACATGCGGCACGTGAAGCTGCCCAAGAGTTTCTTGGCTTCAGCATGCGGGAGGGCTTCGGCTTCATGCTTAACCTTCTCCGCTGCACCGATGAACTCAGCCTCAAGCGAATCGCGCACCGGCCAGATGCCGGCCATCAGACCGCGGTTGAAGTTCACGATTTCGCTGAGCGAACCGTAGATGAACCAGCTGTGATCTTCATTGAAATCCAGCATGTCAGCGGGCATGTTGAAATGGAAGCGGCGGGCGTCCTCGAGCGTCGACCATTGGTAGCCTTGCGGAACTTCGCCGGCCATCGGGAACCAAGGCACATAGGGATTCGGGTCCTGAGACGACGAGCAGCGCCAGAGCACCGTATAAAGCGGGTCATCGGCTATATCTGCCACCCAGGATTCGCGCGTATGGGCGCGAGAGATGTCTTGTGCACTCGCGTGGAAGGCGTCGGCCCGGCCGTCGCCGCGGGTGCGGTAGGTTTCTTCAGCCGTAAGACGAAGAACCGCCTTCACGTCTTCAACGCTCATTTTATGCGGAGGCACAACCATTTCCGGGTAATGGTTCGGATCGTCGAAAACTTCTCCCGTGATGTACTGCCAGCCCGTGCGCATGCGGATGCTCTTATTGGGGTCGAGGCGGATTTCGTCGGGCTGATAGGCGACGGAGAAATCAAACTCATGGTAGTAGCTGCCTGCGGCCGGCGAGAAGCGGCCCTTCTTGACGGCGTAGTCAATCAAGTCAGGCGAGGCAATGACGTTTTCCGTATCGGAAAAGTCCACCACACGGATGGCTAAGTAATTGGAAATCAGAACGACTTTGTCGTCTGGCACGCGGTGCGCGACGAAGTGCTTGCCCTTAACAACATTGAGTACCCAAGCTTCCTGAGCGTCGGCAAAAGAGTAGTTTCGTGCGGGACTCCAATAGCCGTATTTGCTGATCAGCTCGCCCGCAATTTCAACGGCTTCACGGGCAGTATGCGCTCGCTCCATCACGCAGCGGCGAAGGAGGAACCCGATGCCGCCTTCGAACAAACCGACTTCTTCGTCCGAGAGGTGACCGTCATAAGAGTCGCCGCCGGAGTTTGAGCACATGACGACGCCTGCGTCATTGGCCATGCCCTGATCAAAGGAGGAGCCGGGGGCCGGCGCAAGCATATTGCTCCAATAGGTGCCGAGCGTGACAGGCGCCTGAGGAACGCGGGCGCGGCCGGGTTCTCCTTCAACGAATTCACCTGCCGAGTGCGAACCGCCGGGCACCCAGAACTGCTGATGCATGCAGCGTCCGCCTGAGTCCTCATTGTGGCCGAGGATGACGCGACCCGTGGTCGAGGCCAGACGACCGACAATCACCGTTGTGCACATACCAACTCCTTTTCTTTTTGAGCGTATTCAGAGGAGACGAAAGACGTAGAAATGATTGGCCGTCCTTCGTCCGTGGATGATTGCAATTTAAAAAGAGACCCAGATGCAAAATCTGGGTCTCCCAAGCATGGAACTATTTTATGGCTGCGTCTCTTGCTGAGGCTCAGACTCATTCAATCAGTCAATGTAAATTTTGTTCATTAACGCAATAGCGTTATTCTTTGCTGCCTTCCGCAACGACCTTGCCTTCGACCGGCGCAATGCCGCGGGCTTCTGCGCGCTTCGTGATGATGGTGGCGCCAATGCCTGCCGTCGTGATGAGGAGCATGCCGCAGATCGACATCAGCGTCGAGGGCTCATCAAAGAGGAGCCAGCTGATGATCGCGGCAAAGGGAATGGCCGAGAATCCAAGGCATGACGAAAGCAGCATGTTGCCGTAGGCATAGGAGCGCGTAGTGGCGATTTGACCGAGCGTGGCGAAGGCGCCCATGGCAAGCACGGCAAGCGCCGCTTCGGGGCTCGGCATGTGAAGACCGTCTTCAAGGAGGTAAGCGCCGAGCAGTCCGAAGCAGGTGCCAAAGCACGTGAAGTAAAAAACAATTCGCCAAGAGGGTTCCTGCAGACGGCCGAGTTCCTTCATCTGCCAGTAAATTGCCAAATCCAGAAGCGCCACCGAAAGCGTCAGAAGCGCCGGCCAGAGCTGGTCGCTTGAAAAGCTCGGCTGCAGAATAATCGTAATGCCGCTGAAACCGGCGATGATAGCAGCCGCCAGTCCCCAGGGCGCCCTCTGATGCCGCAGCAGCGCCAGGATGATGAAGTTCACCGACATGAAGAGCGGTGTCGTATAGACGAGCGTCATGTTGGTGCCGAAGGGCAGCTGTCCGAGCGTGAAGAACCAGACGGAAATACTGAGCGTTCCGAGAATAGAGCGCGTGATGTTGCCCATCAAGTGAGGTGTTTTAAGCGACAAATGGTTGCGCTTCACAAAGAGACCGATGGTGATGACGCCGAAAAGGGATCGGTAAAAGACCATCTCCAGCGTCGTCAGCTCACCGTTGGTGAGCTTCACGCAGGCGGCCATCATTGAGAAGAAGAGTGCTGCAGCGAGCGCCCAAAGAGACTGCTTCAACATGAGGGATGCGGCGGGGAAAAGTGATGTCGGGAAATGATTGATAACAAACCGCCTCGATTCCGCTCATCTGTGCGGAACCGAGGCGCGTTCGGGAGCGGTGCCTGACCGGCCGTCGATCTAATTATTTTTCGGCATCAGGCCGAAGTTTTCAAGATGTTGCGGTAGCGATAGGGCAGCTCAACCAGTTCGAGCGGCTGACCGTCGGGGGTAAGCGTGATGCCGGTGAGGAGTGAGCCGATCGTAGCGGAGAAAAGCACGAGCGTGCATCCGCCCAAGGTCACAGCACGCACAACTCTGCCGACCTCTTCACCCTTAGCGTAGACGGGAGCGCCGGCCGGAGCAGCCGCTTCTGCGCAAAGAATGCCGACTGCGGCACGGCGGTTCGTTTCGCCCAGATGCTGCAGGCGGGAAACAACTTCCTGACCGGGGTAGCAGCCTTTGGAAAAACTGACGCCGTCAACGAGTTCGAGGTTGACGGCCTGAGGCACGAACGTTTCGCGCGTGGGCGGAAGCACCTGAGGAATGCCGGCGGCAATGGATGAGGCGAGCGCCCAAGCTGCAGGTGCCGGCGTCAGTCCAAAGTCTGCGGCAGTCTTTCCTGCGGGCAGGATCACCAAGGCGCGGGCACCGCCCGCACAGAAGCCGGGAACCGTTTGAGACGGTTCAATGCCGAGCAGTGTAAAGCCGTTCTTTTCAATGCAGACGCCGTGGGCGGGCATTTCAAGGCCGAGCGCGGCGAGTGTCTTCGCACCTTCCTCACCGACCGCGATCAGCATGGCAGGTGCGGGGTCAACAACTTCGAAAGAGACTTTGGAGCGCAGCACATACATATGCAGGCGCTTGAGAAAACCTTCGGCCATTTCCGCGGGCAGCGCGAGCATCACGGCATCACCGGAGAGCCAGGCGCGCAGGACGGCAAGCAGGCGCCCTTTGGGAGAGCAGTAGCCGGCAAGCGTTGTGCGGCCGGCGAGGTTCTCAATTTTCTGGGTGAACTGGCCGTGGAGGAAATGCCGGGCGTCTTCGCCCGTCACACGAATAAGTGCAGTGTTCGGTGCGCAGGCAATGCTTGGCGGCACTGCCAAAGTAGTGGTCGTCTGTTCCATGGTTTTATTTGAGGTCGATGCCGTTCCAAAGAGGATGCGGCCGACCCATGCGGTTTTAATTGAGTTCCTGTGACGTGCAAGCATAGCCGTTTGAGGGAAAAGATGCTTGTTCTTCGGCCGCTGCCGCGTTGCATATAGGAGGCGCGTCAGCGAGGCGTCGGCCGCTTCTCTGAAGCGTCATGCGCTAGACTCAGACGTCCTGATGATTTCCGTTAAGTGCAGAGAATTGAAGTGAAGAACATTGAGACGCCCAGCAATGCGGCTTCAGATGAAGCCGCTCTTGAGAAGCCGGCCGAGGCGCCTGGCCTCGATACTGTTTCGGAGTCTGAAGCTTCAGCGCTTAAGAATAGTGAAGAGGAATGCAGTCAGAAGGGGGCGCAGCACTCAGCGGAAAACACTGCCGGCGAGCCGACGGATTCGTCCGAAAAGACGGAGCATTCTGCTCACAAACCGCATTGGGGGCGCCGACTCTTGATGCTGGCTCTTCTGGTAATGCTGCTTGCCGGAGGCGTTGCCGTAGCCTGGCAGCAGGTTCGTGCCATGCTCTATGAAAAACCCGCGGTGATGACCTGTGACACTGTCGTGGTGCCTGTGCTTGAAGGCGACAGCGTGACGCGAGTGCTCGGCCGACTGGCTCAGGCGGGTGTGGAGGTGCCGATTTGGCAGGCGAAACTTTTAACAAGGCTTGAACCAACGCTGGTGCGCAAGATTCATGTCGGCCGCTTTCGTTTTACCCGCGGCATGACGCCCTACAACGTCTTGGAGACGCTTTCCGGACCGGCGCTCGTTGATAAACAGCTGCGTATTCCGGAGGGCGCCGCTTTATGGACGGTTGAGGATATTCTGGCTTCGGCGGAGGATCTCTCTCCCGAATCTGCCAAACTCACCGATGATGCACTGCTCGAGCGTTTGGGCGTTAAATCGATGGAAGGCGCTTCGGATACCGCGACGCTCGAAGGTTTCTTAGCGCCCGACACTTATCGATACGGCAGCGGCACGAGTGATCTCATTGTTTTGGAGCAGGCTGCCGCTCGGCAGCGCAGACTCGTCGATGAGGCTTGGGCAACCCGCTCGGAGCTCTGTGAGGCCAAAACCCCCTATGAGCTTCTGATTCTCGCCTCCATCATTGAAAAAGAAACGGGCGTGAAGAGCGATCGGCATCTTGTGAGTTCTGTCTTTAACAACCGTCTAAGGATCGGCATGCCGCTGCAGACCGATCCGACGGTGATCTACGGACTCGGACCGATGTTTTCCGGCAATCTGACGAAAAAGGATCTGCAGCGGCCGGGCGACTGGAACACTTATCTCAATAAGGGCCTCCCGCCCACTCCAATTTCGATGCCTTCGGCTGCTTCTATTGAGGCGGCGGCGCACCCGGAACCTTCCAAGTATCTTTACTTTGTTTCCCGCGGTGACGGTACGAGTGAATTTTCAACGAACCTGCGCGATCACAATCGCGCGGTAAACCGCTTTATCCTCAAGCGCGGTGCGCCGGCTAAGTCCGTTCAGGCAGATAAGCCTGCCTCGACTGCCGAGGCGCCGCAGAACGCTTCGAAGCCCGCATCGGTAGAATGACGGCCACAGGCAGGCTTGCTTTCAGGTTCACTATTCAAAGCGGAGTATTCAGGGCATGTTGGGGCGCTTCATTACGATTGAAGGCATTGACGGTGCGGGCAAGTCCACGCAGACGGAAAGCCTCCTCAAGCATTTGGCCGATCAAGGCGTCAGCGTCCTCCACACGCGTGAGCCCGGCGGAACACCTCTGGCGGAAAAAATCCGCGCCATGCTCCTTGCCGACGATATGGCGCCGGATGCTGAAACGCTCCTCTTCTTTGCCGCCCGCGCCGATCATGTTCGGCGGGTCATTCGGCCGACTTTGGAGTCCGGCCGTTGGGTGCTCTCTGACCGCTTCACCGATGCCACTTATGCCTATCAAGTGGGCGGCAAAGGATTTTCAGGGGAGAAAGTAGAGGCGCTTGAGAAGTGGACGCTCGGCGGTTTTGCGCCGGATCTGACGCTGCTCTTTGACATTGCTCCCGCTGTGGCCGCCGCACGGCTGCGTGCCCGGGCCGGAGATCAGGATCGATTCGAGCGTATGGGAGAAGCTTTCTTTACCCGCGTGCGGGAGGCTTATCTGGCGAGAGCAGCTGCTGCTCCGGAGCGCTTTCTGATTATCAATGCGGATCGGCCGGCAAAGGATGTGTCAGCAGACATTTTTGCGAGGATTTCGTCATGGCTTTAGCGCCTTATCCGTGGCTCGAAGAGCCCGCACAGACGCTTTTGGCGATGCGTGATCGGATGCCCAATGCGGTGCTTTTGTACGGTGCCCCGGGTGCGGGGCTCTATGAGCTGGCACTCGCGTTTTCCAAGTCGCTCTTTTGTCTTTCACCCCATTCGGACGGTACGCCCTGCGGACACTGCACCGGCTGCCGGCTGGCGCAGGCAGGCACCCATCCGGATTTTAAGCAGGTGCTTTCGGAAGCACAGTGCGCACGCTATGACGTGGCGTATGAGCCCGCGGAAAACGAACGCAGCGATGCCAAGAAGAAGCTCTCCCGCGAAATCCGCATTCATCAAATTCGTGTGCTGGGCGATTTTTTGTCGCTTAACGCCAATCAGGGCGGCCGTCGTGTGGTGCTCGTGCATCCGGCCGATAAACTCCGGGCTGAAGCGGCAGCGTCACTCCTTAAATCCATGGAGGAGCCTCCAGAAGGACTGATTTGGGTTCTTACGGCTGAAAAGCTCGATGATGTGCTGCCGACGATTCGCTCCCGCTCTCGGCTGGTGCGCGTGCCAATGCCTGATCATGAGGCGGCGCTCGCTTTTTTGAAGTCCAAAAAACTCAAGAAACCGGAAGAGGCCCTAGCGATGGCGGGCGGTTCGCCTCTGGCAGCGCTTGAACCCTCTGCAGACGATCGGCTTTCAGCTAAAACGGAGAATGCCGTGCTCGAATTTTTGCGTGCGGGCCCCGAACTCTCGGTTGATGCCCTTGTGCGGCTTTATGCCCCTGATCTCACGCTCCCGGCTTTCTCGCTGCTCGTGTCGCGCTGGGCACACGATCTGATGCGCTCGGCGCTTGGCCTTGAGCCGCGGTACTTTATCGATGAAAACGCCGCCATCGAACGCTTGGCCGCGCACACGGATGCAAAGCGCGCAGCGGGGTTCTGCACGCAGGCGCTGTCGTGCCGCCGCGCAGCAGACCATACGCTCAATCCCAAGCAGACCGTTGAATCGGTGCTGCTTCGCTATAAGCAGATTTTTCAATAAAAAAAGGGCTGCAAAAAGCGGTCTTCATCACCGATCCTCGCAGAACCAGCCGGCAGCGGGATCGCGGAGCGCGGCCTCCTGCGTTTCCGGAGCCGTCCGTCAGGGCTCTGACCGGTGATGAGCTGCGTCAGAAAAAAGATTCAGAGCGGGAGCGGCAGTCCCCCGGTCTTGAAGCCGTACAAGGCAAAAGGGCGCCGCGGCGGCCGGAGCGGACAAAACTTCGTCGTTTCGGAGATGGGGGCGCCTCAGAGCGCCTTCATGTGACTCATCGCTTCGCTCATTTCTGCTTCTTCGGGCGAGAGATACCGGCCGGTGGTTGCAACAGAAGCGTGTCCCATGGCGGCCTGAACGACATTGACGCTCATTTCCTTTAGGGCCGAGACCGCAAAGGTGTGGCGCAGCCAGTGTGTGGACGATGCACGCAGTTTGGCGGCGTCAAGCGGCGCGCTGAGCGCCACTTGATCGGCCACGCGGTCGAAGAAGGACTCCAGCACACGATAGAGGCCGCTGCGGCTCATGGGGCCGCCAGGATTGCGGCCGCGTCCGAGGTTTACAAGGAGCGGTGTATCCGGAGGCGTCTGAGCGGCTTCGGGAATGCCTCGTGCTGCGAGTGCCTGATTGATGATGCTGAGCTGCTCGGCGGTGAGCGGCAGCCGTCGGACTTTGCTGCCTTTGCCGATCACTTCAATGGCCGGACGCTCACCGCCGCCGAAGCTGCGTCGGACAATCCAGCCGGTACGGGCTTCAAGCATTTCAGAAGCTCGCAGACCGAGTGATTTGCCAAGCATCAGGATGAGCTTCATACGTTCACGCGGCTGTCCCTCCGGGATGAGCGACAGGTGCCCTGTGATTTCACTCCACTGTTCGGGGGTAAGCGATCGATCGGCAAATGCCTGCGGCGCGCCTTCGCCCTTCAGAAGCGGTACCTTGGGGCTCACTTGGTCGAAGGGATTGAAGATGAGGTAGCCCGTGCGCTTCAGAAAATTAAAGAGCTGGCGCACGACGACGATGGCGTTTCGGCGGCTTGCCGGCGAAAGCGGGCCATTGTAGGGCCGCCAGGCTGCGGATGATCGTTCGGCATTTTTTTCGCCGATCCAGAATGCCTGCGGAATCCGCCATTTTCGACTGAACGTCTTGTCATCGGTTCGCCCGAGATCTTCGAGCCAGCGCAAGTACTGAGAAGCTTCATCGGCGCGGATGTCCGAGAGCGCCGTTTCTTTTTCGACCAGACTCCAGAGCAGAAAACGTTCAGCTTCCTTTCGATAGCTCGCATGCGTATTGGGATTCCCGGCTCGAGCGTTAAGCCAAGTACGGATGGCTTCCAGGTCATCGCGGGCAGAGAGCGCACAAGCCGCGGCCGGCGCTCGGTTGAGTCCCTTTTTGCCCGAGAGCGGCTCGGGGAGTTCAATTTGT
>UMHN01057025.1_pt1 | contig 21275 bp, 10 predicted proteins | sample 1965541 | NCBI WGS metagenome assembly UMHN01 (sample SAMEA4836099, study PRJEB28245) | human gut metagenome | biome: gut microbiome; material: fecal sample | place: Denmark | collected 2008
TCAGGAATGTCATGGCTGATAATCAGGTTACTAAGGCTGAACTAGCAAGAAGACTGGGTGTTAGGCCTCAAAGTGTCGATTATATGTTGACACGGAAAAGTATTGATACAGATACGTTGTACAATGTTTCAAGGGCATTGAATTATGATTTTGCCATGCTATACTCTTTGCGTGAAGGACAGACAAATTGTGATGTAAAAGAATCCGTATATAATGTTGCTACCGCTAAAATACTGGTGGAGTTGGAATTGAAACCGGAAGACTTGGCGAGGTTGAATTTGAAAAAAAGAATCTCCGATGTGTTGAAATGATTCATGGATATATATTTATAAATTTGTCTCAAAAGAATTTATTGGTTTTGATATAAGGTTGTAACGGTTTGCGGAGACAGGACGGCATATTCCTTTTGCATCTCTTGCATTTCTTCGTTGGTTGCATATACAAATACACATCTTGCTATTGCCGGGATGTGTATTTCTTTTATACGTCCGTCCCAAGTGCGCCGAACCGAAGTCGCCGGAACATAAGTGATAAATCCTTGCCGTTCCAGTTTCTTTTGGGTACTGAGTTCGGTGTGCGAGGCGGTCAGTACGATATACCACAAATGCGGTTTATTCAAATGGTTGATAATATATTGGAAAGTCATGGTTAGTTAGCTGTTACAACAAAGTTGAATATATGGAAAAACTGCGGTTGATTGCCGATACCGATTGGTAAAACGATATTGACGGAAGTCCGTCCGCCTCTCTTCAGATTTCGTTTACTGTATATTTTATTGACTTTTTTCCCTTTTATTAAGTTGGATGCAGTGACAGTCCGGGTTATTTCGGATTTTTCTTTGATAACATCCGTAGGGGTACTACCGGCTGTAACAGGGTAGAAACCGACACCGGACGCTTTTCCATTAATGATAAAGCTGGCTTTTTCCCAGTTTATCCGTATATCCTTATTAGTATTGTTTTTGATGGTTATTTTCCACGCATTGCTTTCCGGGGTGAAACGGTAAATTATGCCGTCTTGGGTATATTCCAGTTTACCCGGCTGGTTTGCATACGATGAAAATGAGATTTTGCACTGTGCTTTGTCCGTATATTGTGCATACGACAATATCGGATAAAAAAGAAGTATCAGGAGTATAAAATGATTCTTGCGTTTATATTTCCAATAATCGAAATACAGCCATAGAATGATAGCCAGCAGACATACCGGTATCGCAATAAGAATGTACGTTATTAATGCCATACATTATTTATTATTTTTATTTGTTGCAGTGGCAAAAATATTATAAAATAATTGATAAAACAACAATATCGTAAAAACAAATATACAAATTACTGTTAACGCGAAGTATATAAGACAATTGACTGAAGATGATTGGTTACGGATTATACGTTTCCGGCTTTTATACTGCCTATCTTTGTAAATGTATGATTTCTGCTAATTCCTGAACATTTTATTCTTTGCTCTATTATCATTTCGTGTATTTTTGCATCCGTAAAAGAGGTGACAGCCACCTGAAATTAACCTAATTCGATACAAATAGCGTATGAAACTTATTCTGCTTTCTCTTGTGTTCCTTTGTACACTCCCTTTGGGGGCGCAGCAAGTCATTGGTTTTGAAGACCGGGTTCCCGAGGGTTTTACCTCTCCCGACAGGAAATCCCTTTCTTTATCAAACCGTTATTATAAAGAAGGTAAGAAAAGTCTTGAATGGAATTTCGGTCCCGGCTCGGTAATGAACGTTGCGTTGGACGCTCCGCTGGCTTTGAACAATAAGACAGAGGCCACACATGGTATCACGCTGTGGATTTACAACGAGAAGTCACAGCCGGATTCATTACGCTTTGAGTTTCTCGATGCCGAGGGCAAAGTGTCCTATTGGTTTACGTATCGGTTGCAATCGCCCGGATGGCGTGCCTGCTGGATTGGATTCAAGAGCATGCGCGGCGATAAGGCGAACAAGTTAATCACCTCTTACCGTATAGTGGCTCCCAACCGTAAAGGCCGGGTGTTCTTCGACCGCTGGAAATTCCCGGAAAAGGCGATGAACCTGCGTACTACCCCCGATATGCAGATAGATTACAACAGCCTTGCCGTAGGGCGCGACCTTTGGCACTGGTGCCGCGTATGGGAGTGGGAGCGGTACGAATATGACATTCCCCGTCCGGCCAAGCTTACGGAACAACAACGCCGGGACTTTAAAACGATAGAAGAACGCCTGAACGAGGCTCTGACACCGCCGGCCGCTTCTGCCGTGGCTACCGCAGTGAAAAAAGCCGTGGCTACTTATGCAAAGGCCGATATCTATCCGTCGGGTTCGGGCTTTACGGGCGCGCCTTTACTGGCTCCCGACGAGCTGCATCGTGATAAAGGCGAACTTTCTTGGAATGACCTTGAAGCCATGCTTGCCGGATTTGCCTACGATGCTTATTGCAACAAATCCTATGAGGCCGAAAGCAATTACTTTGCCGTATGGGAGTATGCGATAGACCAGGGTTTTGCCTATGGCAGCGGTATGGGTACCAACCATCACTACGGCTACCAGATACGTAAGATATATACCACGGCTTGGTTGATGCGTAAAGCCATTCTGAAGTCTTCACGCCGCGACGACATTCTCAAAACACTGCTTTTTTGGTCTGCCCTGCAGGAGACGAGGCTCCCTTGCGCCGAGATACGCGATGAAATGCTCGACTCCTGGAACACCTTGTTGCAGCCCAAGCTGATTGCTGCCATGATGATTCCCGATGAATGCGGACGTGTACAGGCTTTACGCGGTTTGTCCCGCTGGGTGTCCGGTTCGGTAAATTGTACGCCGGGTACGATTGGTGGTATCAAAGCGGATGGTACGACTTTTCATCATGGCGGTTTCTATCCTGCTTATACTACCGGAGCACTTGCTACGGTGAGCGATTATATTGCCATGACCGGTGGAACGGAATTCGTACCTTCGCTCGAAGCCCGTCGTCTTTTGGCGGGCGCCTTTACCGCCATGCGCAATTATTCCAATCTTACAGAGTGGAGTACCGGGCTTGGCGGACGCCATCCTTTTGGCGGCAAAATGGGTGGGGCGGACATCAAAGCGTTTGCGCAACTGGCTCTTTCCGGCGACTTATCCGGACAGGGCGGTGAGTTCGACCATGCGCTGGCTGCCGACTATCTTCGTTTGATGAATGGTAAGAACAGTCCGGAAGCCCGCTTCTTTAAGGAGAAAGACATTCAACCGGCCAAAGCTCCGCAAGGATTCTTTGTCTATAACTATGGCGCTGCCGGTATTCACCGCCGTGCCGATTGGATGGTGACGCTCAAAGGATTCAATACCAATGTGTGGGGTTCGGAGATTTATACGAAAGACAACCGTTACGGACGCTACCAAAGCTACGGTTCCGTTCAGATAATGGGTTATCTCTCACGTAAGGCGAGCGGGTATGTGGAAGAGGGGTGGGACTGGAACCGCCTGCCGGGTACGACAACCATCCATCTGCCCTTGGAATTGCTGGACAATCCCCGTACCGGTACTCTAATGGCGCGTTCTACCGAGAACTTTGCCGGAACTTCCTCTTTGGAGGGACGTCACGGTATGTTTGCGATGAAGTTGAAAGAGGCCGATTATAAGAATTTCACTCCCGACTTTGTGGCACGCAAGTCCGCTTTCTGCTTCGATAATCGTATTGTTTGCCTGGGTACGGGCATCAGTAACAGTAATGCGCAGTATCCTACGGAGACCACCCTTTTTCAGAGTGAATACCGTCCGGGCAAGGCGGCCATCTCCGTGATGGGAAAGGAGATAGACAAACCGTCATTCGGCGCAAAACTGGCGGGTAATCCCAATTGCTGGTTGCGTGACGGATACGGCAATCATTATCTTGTACCGGAAGGTCTTGTACGTGTGCAGATAGCCGAACAACAGAGTGCCAAAGATACGGATAAATCTCCGACAAAGGGTACATTTGCCAGTGCCTATATAGTACATGGCCTGGCTCCCCAAGACGCTGCCTATGCTTACAGCATTCTCATTCAGCCCACTGCCGGGGAACTTGCCGCAGCGCAAAAGGAGCCCGGTTATTCCATTCTCCGTCGTGACCGGCAGGCGCATATCGTTTTCGACCGTGCTTCGGGGGTAACGGGGTATGCCGCTTTTGAGGCTGTCAGTTTGCCGGAAGATGAAGTTGTTGCGGATATTGCTTCCGAAACAATGGTAATGCGCCGTACGGCAGAGGACGGAACGCTGATTGTCAGCGTTTGTGACCCTGACCTGCACATCAAGGAAAAAACATATACTACTCCCGAGCCCAGTGCGCCGTCTTTCAAAACTTTGCATCTGAGAGGCGCGTGGAGTTTGGCTGTACCCAATGAAAAGGTAAAAGTACAGTCGGCAGGAGATGTTACGGAAATAATCGTTACCTGCCGGCACGGACAGCCGGTGGAATTCCGATTGAAGAAATAACGGGTTTTCTTTAGGTATTTTGTTCACCCCTTTCGTTCTTCCTGTTTCTTTATTGATGTAAAACAGGATGCGAAAGGGGTGTTTACATTTTATCTCTTTTGCCCTTCACCTTTCACAACTCCCTGTTCATGCGGGATAGCGGGTGAACCCTTTGATTTTGTCCATTCACAATTTCCTCACAGCCTGTTGTCCAAGAATGCCACACCTTAGTAATCTAAACACCTCACCTTAGCTCCTCGAATTGCAGGGGTTTGTTCTCCAAACCTTAGGGCTTTAGTGTGTTATGCTGTGGCGTTTCGGTAGCTAAGGTGTGGTGTTTGGGGTGTTAAAGTGAGGTCTTTGGATAACAACAAATGTCTCGTAAGATGAATAGATTCGTTTCGTGTGGGAAATAATTTCGTCCGGTGAGATGAATAATTTTATATCGTGAGACAAATAGTTTCATCTCGTGAAGTCGATTTGTCTTTTAAGGGAAGGTTGTCGAACTGATTGGTGTCATTGGGTATTTACAAAATGTATTTCACTTCCTTCACCCGTTATCCCGTATGAATAGGGAGTTGTGAAAGGTGAAGGGGTAATCTGCAAAAAGGAAAAAAGAGGTTGTTTCTTCCGATGATAGTATCTTATCTTATGAGGATATTACTTTTTTGGAGCAGGATAGATAACAGGAAAAGGCTGACAAGATTGTCAGCCTTTCTGTTCTGATATTATAACCTTAAAAAGAATTTATTATTTCAATGCCGTAAGCCAAGCGGGCACATAACCCAAACGGCGGCGGAGTTGCGCCTCATAGAGAGAATAAGGCTCTACGCGACTGCCTTGGCTTTCGATACGTTTGTTTTGTGGTACATCACTGATGAATGTTTCGGCAAAATTGATAGAAGCGCCGTGGAAACCGACGATAACGGGCGGTACTGTTTTGCTCCATGCAGAACTTTTATCCCACCATACAAACTGATTGTTCCAATTGCTTTCATAGCCCGTGCGGGTAGCATTCATATTCCAAATGATTAAATCCCCTAAATGATTAGGAACTTCGTATCGGTCTCCACCTTGACGGCTGGGAATGAAAGCGCCTGTACAGCGGTCTATCAATGTGGCACGCGGTTGTGATGCGTGAGCTTCGTAGCAAGCATCGTCTCCCCATTGTACATTCCAGATAACGGCTCCCATACTTGGTTTGGATACGCCACAACCGTGATACTGTCCGGCATTTTCCATCCATTCAGCCAACTGTCCGGCTTTAGGAATTCGATAACCGCTACTATGGTCGTATACTTTACCTATAAATACGCGTGAAGAAGAGTTGGAGCGTACGGCTGAATGTCCGCGATTGCCACTGATTTCTATGTCATAGGCCGACACATTGGCGCAACTAACCAAAGAGGCTGCTTCACTGACACTGACAAAATTAACACGACGCATCCATGAGTCGGTTAGGCGTACTAAGTCTATAAGCTTGTATTCGCTGTCATAAGAACCATTGTTACTGCTACTTTCATGGTGCTGGAATCTCTCTTCCGCTTTTCCTTCAAAAGCGATGTCTTCCACCCCTACATTTTCATAATGTTTGTATTCTTTGATAACCCAATTATATTTGGCTTCCACTTCGTGCATGATAGGCTCTTTGAAAGTAACCTTATTACCATTGACAGAAGCCACTTGATGTAAATCATATATTTCCGCTCCATCTTTCACGATTGAAGTTGCAGCGTTCAAATCGCTGATGGGGTGGGGGGCTATTTCTTTGGCAACAAATTCCGGGTCATTGTTTTTCACGTAGAGACATACCCAGTCACCTGCCTTGATTTTAGAAGCACTACCCACGGTTATTTCAAACCCGCCTTTGGGAGTATCGGCGGTAACCTCGGTAATGTCGGATTTCATGTCAACACCGGAATAGTTCTTTATTTCAATCATCGTGGGACACGTCCACATATCACCGGGAGTAGCCATTGTGTTTTTAGCATTCATCTTGAGCGTAGTAAGATTTCTACCTGCTCCTTTGATAAGGAAACCGCCCATAGTAAGGCTGATAGTCTTGTCTACTTCCTCTTCGGTCTGTAAAATATATTCTCCTTTCGGGAAGTAGATAATGGCATTTAGAGGAGCGTCTCCATTTACTTGCATTCGGGTAGTGTTTCCGTTGAGCGTACGTTTTGCCCCTGCTGCTTCCAAAGCCTTTAAGAATGCTTCCCGATCTGACTTGTCATCATCAGGTATGGCACCATAACGGGTTACATCAAATACTTTATATCCGCGAGCTACCAACTCCTCCATTTCCGGTGGCGCTACTTCTCCGTGCATATATCCCGCATACGAAAAGTCGAGCAGTACATTGTTCTCCGAACCGGACACAAACTCTTTCCATGCATTGCAATAGTCGGCGTCAAAAGTCATGTTCAGCAACTTGGCTTCCAGCGTCACTGTACGTTGGTATTGCTTGGAAGAAGTAATGATAATGTTAATATTCTGTGTCTTTGTGGCAGATGCTGTGGCCGGAGCCTTAATTGATAATTCATCGTTTTCCAGTGTCACCGTCCAGCCGTCGGGAGCTTTTATTCTGGTTCTCACTACATCGCTTGTCTCCACTTCGTACTTGCGTTCTTCGTTGAGGAAGAACGTCAGCCCGTCTTCTGCTTCGCTTCCTTTTACTTTGAGGTAGAAGTTACTGATGACAGGGAAATCCTTTAATCCTTTGTCCGCTCCCAAAGTAAGGGATAGCTTACCGGCAGTTTCGTTATAAACGATGTCACTGAAGAGCGAGCTTACTCCTGCGCCTTTACCGCCAAATGCAGCGATGCGGCTGCGTGAGGTATCGGACAGATAGGCATAAGTGGTACCGCCGTCACAGGTTATTTTCCAGAAGCCTTCGTTGTCAATCTGCAATTGAGGAGAACGGTAAGCGGCTTCTATATCTTCCAGCGAGTAGGCATTCAGCGTTTTGCCGGATGGGTCGGTGAAGTCGAGATAATTACTGCCGTCGAAGCTATAAGCCCAGTTACCCTTTTCGGAGATTGTGATAAGGGGGAAGAAAGCGTCTACCTCTTCTCCGGCGCCGATATTGTAGGCGTTACCACCGGAAAGTTCTACTTTATAGCCTGTTTCGATGGGAGTGATACCTACGGGAATCTCGCCGGACAGCAGACTTTGGTAGCAAAGAATGGAGGCATTCAGTCGGTCGACCATACCTTCAAAGGCGGCTACCTGCTCTTTCATATACTCGGCCTGTGCCTGTTTGTCGGCATCGTCATCGCACGACTGCAGCGGCAGTAGCAGCAGGCTGCAAACGGCGGGAAGCAAAAGTTGTTTGATGTTCATTTTTCTCATACTTATGTGTTAGATTTGGTTTTTTATTTCTTTTCGATAAAATTGAGGTAACGGGGGAAACCATCTTCCAGCACTACTGTTACACGGGTTTGCCCGTCGGTGTGGGTTACGGACAGGGCTTCCGCAGCGCTTGTCTCATCCAAAGTCCATGTTCCGTGGAAAGTTAGTGTAGCGGTGGTGGGGGTGGATACCCAACCGAAGTATTTATCGGACTGCGGACGCAGGTCGGGGTTGCAGACAGCTATTGAAAGCTGCTTGCCTGTGATGCGCTCCAATAGCAGCAGCTCCGTGTCCGAGGCGAGCAGCGCACCTTCATTCAGCCCTGTGGCAGGGGCAAACAAAGCGTATGCGGTTGTGTGCGAAGGTGTGTGCTTCACGATGTGCAGTGAATCTTGCTGCTGTTTTACTTCGAAGATACCGCCTTTACGTACAAAACGTTTGGCGTCGGCGCGCATGCGTTCGGCCGTAGTGGCAGGTACTACAAGGAACTGATATTTCTTTTGTACGGGCTTCGCGCCGTGCAGAAGATATGCTTTGGCGGCTGTCATTGTTCCCATACCTTGCTCGGTAAGGCCGAAAGAGGATGGAGTGGTCTGCTTGCCGTAGCGAACGATAAGCGGGTCGTTTCCGGCAGGGATGAAGTATCCGGTAGAGCATGGATTTACAATCCAAGTATCTTTGGAAGAGGCGATGCTCAGTGAATCGCCCTCTGCCAACGGTTTGCCGTTGACTATCGTTGAGGCCTTGCCGTCCGTAACGCTTTGGAACAAGTTGGTGGCTGTAATCCATTTGTCAGGATATTCACCTTGTGCGCTTACGCCGCTGCCCATGCTGAACAACATGCCGTCGATGGCAAAGACTGACTTGCAGAAAGAGAGGTGGGTGGGAACGAAACGTTGGCTGCCCCATTTGTCGTCCTGGTCGAAGGCAGCGGCGAACAGACCGCAATCACCCCATGCCAATGCACCTGCAAAGTTGGTGGTGTGCGACCATTGGTCGAAACGGTCGGCGTTGTTGCCGTTGGGCAACATTGATTTCCAGTCGGTGTAGTGTACGGTGGTGGTACCGGGCATTACGTTCCAGTCCCATCCGCCTTTTTCAGCGCTTTTCTTGTCCTTGTAAGGGTAGCCGGAAGCCGCTAAAGAGCCTTCATACAATACTTCCAATGTACCGTGCGATTGGTAACGTCCGAAGCGGTTGGTCTTGTTATAGATTTCGCCACCCCAGAAACGGGTGGTGGGGCAGCGCATGGTGGCTACCCAATTCGCCTGACGATAGATGCCGGCCGGACTGTAGTTGAATTGATAAAAGCCGTCCAGTTTTCGGGGAGTGACGCCTTTATAATGGTCGGTTTTGAAGAAGGCGTTGTAATAGGCGGCAAGTTCCGGGTCGAATTCTTTGCCGTCCATGTCTCCGCCAATCTCTACCAGCTCGCGGAAAAGAGCTTTGGAAAAGTTCACGTCCAGTCCGTAGAGCGGGTGACGTCCGGCGAGGCTGTTGGCGTAGAAATGTTCCGTATCGGATGCGGAAGACGTAGCCATAAGGTATACGCTTACGATTGCCTTACTCATGCGTTGGTATGCATTGCGGGTGATACGGAAAGCAGTGCCTTTCAGCCGTCCCATATATTCCACCCATGTGCGGTAGGAGTACATATAGCCGTTGTAATGTGTTTTGTGGTGGAAACCTGTACCGTCGGGTTTCAGGATGTCTTTTTCACCGGGTACATATTGCGTACATGCCGAGAGATAACGTGAGAATGAACGCAGGTCTTCCGCTGCTTGTGCATTGTCCGGGTTATGGAGTGCGCATACAAACAGATGCGGAAGCACGTTGTACAGATAGTCGGAGTTGACGGTACGTTTCAGGATAGCGTCTTTCTGGTTGAGTTTATAAAACTCCATCAGTCCTTTTACCGATTCAATCAGTCGTCCCTGTTGTTCGGGAGTACAAACCGGCAGGGCGGAAAGAAAATCGACGGGAACGACACGCACGTCTGTGTACGAGTTGTATGGAAATGCGGGAATGCGTTCTATTACTCCGTCGTTCAGTACTTTATCCAGGTAAGGAGAAAATTCGGAACCTTCGGGCAGGTTCTCTTGTGCAGCGTATGCCAATGCACGTATGGCGGCGGCGAGTTTGCGGGTATCTTCAATCTTTACCGTTTCCATTTTGGCGGTATCAAATGTTTTTATGAAGTCGATAGCACGCTGTACTTCTGCCTTGGTGGCTTTTGCCGGTTTCAAGGGGTATTTTTTACGTAATTTCAGCAAGTCTTCGATAGAGGTATCGGAGATATTGCCGGATTGGTGGGTAACGGCGGATGGGATACCGCTGTCGGTTGCTTCTGATGCCTGGGCATGTGGTTGTCCTGCCAGGGACAGAAGTAAAAATAAGCCAAGAAAATTCTTCATAATATCAGTCTTTTAATTTTGGTTGCTAAATTCGGTATTTTGAGGGATATGTGAGGTATAAAAAAATACAGAAAAGGGGAGATTATTGTTCAAGGGGGAGAAGAAAATAAGCAGACTTTTACTTCAGTTTTATAAGTCTCTGCTTTAGTTTATGCCTGTGTAATTCTTTATGTTTCTTCGCGTCGAAGTGTGTTCTGGAGTGAGGGAAAGATGATAAAAAAACATAGTATGATAATTACTACAACATACACTGTTCTTGCGTGAAACATACTATGTTCTGGGGTAAAATTTTGTATGCTTTATTATACCTTCTGTGTTTATGTGGCGAATAGGATAGGAGTATTATTGCAAATAGCCACATAAAAACATCCCTTGCCGTGGGGGAGGGCAAGGGATGTTGGTTACGAGCTATGCTCTTGGATAGAGATTTGATTAAGGTTGAATTATTATTCAGTTACTCTTTCAAGAGTAATATTGCGTATTTGAATTGTATGAAGAGGGGTGTCAGTACCGTTATATGTCATACCAACAAATACGGTTGAGTAATCTTTGTCTCTATCAGCTTCAATAACTGGTGCGGAACCAGAAGGTCCATTAGCGGTCATTTTAGTAAGGTCAAAGATTATTTCTACTGGTTTATCGCTCCAAGTATCTCCAGTAGCGGTTGTGTTGTAATATAAGCTTCTGGCTTTACCTGATTGGTCTTCGCTACCTGCGATGATAAAACTATTAGCTACTCCTGTACCTCCCTTATAAGCTTTATCTCTCATAAATACTGAAACTCCAGCAGTTTTTGTTTCTGTTATTGCACCAATAACTTGCATTTCAAATGAGAGCTTATATTTTCCTGCTGTACATTCTGTTGTAGCGAAGCCAAATGATTGATTTTGCCATCCCAAGCTTGCACCTTTATTGATTGTATATTCGATAACTTGTGTGCCATTTATTTGAACGGCTGATATTTTATCTGCTGTTGTTTCGTTGGCTTGTTCTTCTGTAACCGCCATGAAATAATACCAACCATAGTTTGTTGTAGGGGCTGTTTTATTATAAAATGCATGAAATTGTGTCGTACTTGTCAATGGTGGTACAATCGTTTTTATTTCTTCTCCTGGTACATCAATCTTTCCTGAAGGCTCCCATTCATCAATAGCTCCACTGGGAATAGTGATACCTGCATTATTTTCACCTATTAGTACGCTAATTCTACGATATTTACCTTGTTCATAAGGAACAGCGGCTGTGTGTGTAAATCTATAATTCTTATCCTTATCCGCACCTACTCCATACACTTCTAATAAAGGCTTATTTGCTTCAATCGTTTGAGTCGGTACAATGGCACGGTATAAATAAGTAGTTTGAGTAGTCTCGGATTCTACAGGACACATGGATACGTCAGCATTATCACTGGTTGCGCTTATATCGTCTGTTGTAAGATTGATAGTTGCTGAAGTTTTGACATCTTTCAATACAACACTTGCAGGTGCTGCTGATACCAAATCACCGGAAACCAATACTTCCACCATTGAAAATAGATGTTTGTATTGTAGGGTAATAGTTGCATTGTTGGTAATATTCTCCGCTTTAGCGGTCAAGATGTCACTTAAATCATAGTTAGTATTTCCGTTATCTCCGTCAGCTATTGTTTGGTCTTGCTGAACGCTTAATGTAGCAGCGGCGGGAGTAGTTACAGATGCGGAATAAGGATAGTAGGCATAGAACGTATATTCCCCGTCTTCCGGCAGAATAATAGCATCGTCAGCACCAGAAGCTTTCCATTCACCATCTTTATATTCGTATTTTTTATTGCTATATTCAGTAGGTGCACCGGTGCTTTCGTATACAAAGATACCTACGGCATCACCTTCACGCCAAGACACGCTACGGTTACTACCGCTACCAGTTGTAACAGTACGTGTGTTGGCATTTCCGATATTCATTTCAAATTTCACAGGCTTGCCCTCTTTCACAGCACCTGTCTTCGGTTCATTTTCGTCATTACTACAACCGGTAGCAATAAATACCGCTGCGAGGCACAGCGCTAAATGTTTTAAAGTTTTCATATCTTTAAATTGTTTTTGATAGTTGATTAAATGCTATTTTGATTAACTAAGGTTGTACTTCTTCACCTTCACCGCTGATTTTATCTCCTTCTTCCCAACCTGCAATAGGCGAGGAAGAACTCTCGATAGTATAGCCAGTGTTGCTGACAGTAACATCGAATACATACTGCATTCCACGTTCAAAACTACCTATGCTGCTACCGATAGTATAAGTCTTCTTCTTCAGCGCATCAGGCAACTTGTTTGCATTGATAGTGGCTACATATCCCTGTGTACTGCCGAGAGGCATAACAAATGCTTCTGTGGTGCGTGCCACGGTGGCATCGGTAGACGAGGAAGTACGCATACGGAACGAGGCTACACTTTCTGTATCGGCACTGAAACGTCCCTCGACAACATTGAAACTACCGATGGTAGGTAGGCCGTTAAGGTCTACTGTCACATTATCGAGCTGTTCCGCCGTTATATCCTCCTCCGCACGGAAGTAAAATACCAAACGGCTCAGGGCGGGAGCAAGGCGCATGGAAGCCACCGTATTCTCTTTAGTGAGCGAGCTGGCACGTCCATACAATAGGGAAGATGCTTTCATGTCTCCCTGTTTGTCCAACTTCAGAGGCACCATACCTTCGGTTTCGAACGTTTCCTGACGCGGATAGTAGATGGCTACATCCCATACATCCTCACCTGTTGTAGGAAAGTAGGGAATGGCGTCTACTTGGTCGGGCTGGAAATAGTCGTCATACGAAGTCGGTGTAGGGCTGTAACTGAGATTAGCGTGCGGGCTCACCACTTCGCTACTGCCGCTTTTCAGCACATATACGCCGATTTTGTCCTCGGGCTTGGTCCAGGTAGTTCCTTCCTGCTGGGTGTCATAGTTGGTGTACACCTTTGCTTCGATAATGAGAGGGTATGCCTTAGGGTCTGCGGCAGGTGCTTCATCATCGCTGCAGGCGGTCAGTAAAGCCCCTGCAAGGAAAAGAAATATGAGTTTGTTTTTTATCATAACGGATACCGTTTCTTTATTTGATTGCGTGTTATTCTTCTATTTTCTTCAGTGATACGCCGTCTATCAGGACACTTGACGGTTCGGATGCACTGTTTTGGAAACAGATAGAGAAGTTCTTCAAGTCTGTGGGAGTAGCATCCTCCGTATCGTTCATGCTGAACTGGTAGATGCTGTTGGCCACTTTACCGAAGTTGAAGTCGAGCGTGTAGTAGGTCCACTTGCCCGAAGGGTTCGCCTTGCCGAAACCACCGTAGAATTTGCGATCCGCTTTCTTAGGTTGGCTTTGTGTGCACACAAAGAAACGTTGCAGGTCTTTACCGTTGGCATCGCGCAGACGGATGAATACTTTGACTTGTCCCATGTCTTCGGACTTAGCCCAGAAACCCAATTTATACATACCCGGTTCTACGCTGCCTTCGTAACGTTGTGCCACGAACGACTTGTACCAGGTAGTCAGTTTGGGGTCTACGGAAAATTCCAATACTTTGCCGCGCTGCTTGTCGTTGATGATGCGGAAAGAAGCTGCGGTTTCATCGTTTACGGCGCACCAAGTACCGAATGTCACGTTGTCTTTGCTGCCATATTCTGTAGTGAGGTCGGCGTTGTCGAATTCATTGTCCTTTATCAATTCTTGTGCTTGCAGTCCGGCTGCCATAACCAGCATACCGAAAACGCTTAAAATAATCTTTTTCATGATAATAATTATTTTTAGTGGTTAATAAAACGCTTGTTTGAATTATTGTGCGGGTTTCACTTCAACGGTTACTTCACGTACTGTCTGTTCCGAATTCCATTTGTTGGCATTGGTAACGATGAAAGTGGCGGTATAGGTACCCGGTTCGTTGTAAGTGTGCTGATAGATGCCGAGACGGGCGTTTGTTCCCTTGATAGGAGTACCACGGTCGGGCTCTACGCTATGCGGCGACAGCTTCTGGCTTACCATCCATACATCGATGTCGTAATCCTGAGATTCGTTGACTGTTATTTTTCCATCCGTTACGACATATTCTTGCGGTTGGAACATCATACTGTAGTTGCTGACAGTGAAGTTGTTCTGTACCTTGGAGGTGACAAAGTGCGGCGTGAAAACGAACTCCCTTACCATGTCTTCCACTACAATCAGGTTTTTGTCCGGTTCGCGCTTCACGAGTTTAAGTTCGGTGACGTCGATGCGGGGGCGGTTGTCGTAGCTATATGTTTTTTTAGGGTCGCTCGGAAGAGTATGTCCTTCGCTCTTGATTCCTGTGTGAGGCTCCGCCAGATAACGGAAAGCAAGGTAGAAATCCTTATCTTTGTATTGGCTGAGATTGACAGCGGCATACGGCAGTTTGGCTGTGGTACTGGTTTCCAAGATAACACTTTTCAGGTATTCTTCATTGACAGCCGGATCCGGGTCGGTAAGGTCGTGCCATTCTTCGGGGTTGATTTCTCCCGAACCGTCGTAAGTATCGGAAATCATGACGCGCAGGATACGGTCGCCCAAATAGTCATAATTTTCGGCATATTGCATCTTGGCGGAGTATGAAAGTCCGAGACTGTCTACTTCGGGCAGCGTGGTACGGTCTCTGTTGGCATAACGGTCGTTTTTCTCGCCGGAGTAGAAAGCTATGTAGTCGGGATTTCCGTCGAATTCGAAGGTGACAGGCTGACCGGCATACACAGCATCGGGTGTTTGGACGTTTACACCGAATTCTACACTTTCGGTTCCATCGCGATCGCATGAGGAAAAAGTAGCGAGCAGGCATAACGCCAGCAGTTGCGCAAGGCGTTTACCGGAAGTGGGATTATTATTTGTTTTCATATCGTTATGAACTGTTATTTATCGTTTCTATTATATACTTTAATCGGATTACCAACGTTCGTTCTGCTTACAGATGGTATTGGTGCTTAGCTCGCACTGCGGTATGGGCAGATACAAATTACGCTCGGATATATTGTAGGCCGGAACGGAACGTACGTCGCTACGCTCATAACCCACTGTGGCGCTGGAAGCACCGCAATTGGGGTTCTCGGGAGCGGTTTGGTCGTAGAGCATACGTATGCGGTCGAAATAGAACTGTTCGCCGCGGCGGCGCAATTCCATGTGCCGGGGCACTTCAAAGCAGAGTTCGCGTGTCTGTTCCCTGAACAGTAATTGCCGCATGTTCTCCTTGTTGTCGGTCCTACCGGCTTCTCCTTGTAGGAGAGTTCGTGCATTGGAACGTTCGCGTACGCGGTTGAGGGCTTTTATACACTCATCTGTGGGGCCGTTCAGTTCGTTTTCGGCTTCGGCAAACATCAGTAATACGTCGGCAAAACGCATGATGGGGAAGTTGATGGACGAATTGTTACGTGCCCACGGACGTACGGGGTCGTATTCGGCACGCCATTTGCCGGGGTTGCCGGTGCGGCCGTAGTTGTTGGCGCTTGTCAGGTTGGCATCGGTCAGGTAGTTCTTTTCTATTTTTCCGGTCTTGGCATTGGCTTTATAAGTGTAGTCGGCGAAAGTCCACCAACGACGCTGGTCGCCTTTGTCTTTGGCTACATTTACTTTGTATTCTCTTTCCGCGTCTCTGTCACTTTCCAGACCGTCTTCCAAGTAGAGGCGGTATAGTATCTTGGTAGCATCGTACCAGGCGTATGCGTAAGGTACATCAGGGTCGGTGGTGACACCTTGCGATATACCGATGTACAAACCCACTTTACCGCATTCGTTACTGCGGTCCATGCCATTGCCGTAGAACTCCACCTCGAACATGCTTTCGCGGGCTTCGAGGTCGTAACGGTTGGAACACATATTAATGAAAAGGTCGCGATAGCCTTGGTGAGCAGGGTCTGTTTCTCCGTAAAGGTGATGCAGATTGCTGTCTATAACTTTCTTGGCATAGGTACGGGCTTCTTCCCAAGTATCGGCATAAACAGGATAACCGGACTGCCAGATATAGGCACGCGCCAATAATGCCTGTACTGTGGTACGGGAGATGCGTCCCGGAGCGTTCAGCTCGTCAGCGGGAAGACAGCCGTTTTCCGCCGCTTTCAGGTCACGGATGATTTGTGCGTATATAGCTTCCTGCGGAGACTTTTCCAAGAGCTGCGTGGTGAGGTCGCGGGTAGGAGTCAGGCGCAATGGCACTTCACCCCAATAGGCAACGAGATTCATATAGTAGAGTGCACGCAGTGCGCGAGCCTCGGCAATATACATTTTCTTGTTTCTTGCGCTTCCGCATTGTTCGTCTGTACGCTGATTGATGAGGTCGATAAAATCGTTGGCGCGGTTGATGCCGTCGTAGAGGGCAAGCCAGCAGTCCTTGATATAACCGTCCGTATTGTTGTGCGTATAAAGATTGGGTTGGAGGTTATCTTTACCGTAGCTGCGGTTGTAGACGAGAATATCTGTTCCGGAGTCGAGGTCGCCCCACAAGTATTGTCCGTAAGTTCCCGCATAACCCAATACGTCGTATACACCGGCTAATCCGGACATACAAGAGGTTTCATCCTGATAGATGGTCTCCGCATCGGGATTGTCGTAAATTTCAGTGTCCAGAAAGTTGCATGAGGTGCAGAGTCCGGCACTTAGCAATATATATATCAACTTTTTCATGGTGTTTATATCTTTTTAGTTACTTCTGAATATCATATTACAAACCTAACTTCACGCCGAATGTATAGGAACGGGTGCGAGGGTAGGAGGAATAGTCGAAACCGCGTGTCATTGCCGAGTTACGGGTAGATACTTCGGGATCGTAACCGGTATATTTGGTCCACGTCCAAATGTTCTGTGCGGATACATATACACGGAGCGAACGTATCTTCAGGTTCTTCAGCATCTTGGTGGGGAAGCTGTAACCCAGCTGCACATTCTTTAACCGCAAGAAAGAAGCGTCTTCTATTTCTCGGTCGGTATTGATGTTGGTCAGGCTACGGTTGGGAGCACACAGATAATTGGTGTAGTTACCTTCGGTAATGCTGCCGTCCGGGTTAACCGTACGCGGTGTCCAGTGGTTGGCGGCGGAAACAAGCTGGTTAGTGTGCTTGCTGTTGAGCGATTCCAGACGGGTACGGTTATAGTTGATAACGTCGTTGCCGTAAGACCATTGGAAGAATACGCTCAAGTCGAAGCCTTTCCACTCGAAGTTATTGGTGAAACCTCCGGTGTGGATGGGCAGACCGTGACCGATAATCGTTTGGTCTTCAGCCGTTACCTTACCGTCGCCGTTCAAATCTTTCAATTTTACGCTACCGGGCTGGATGTTGCTGCGAACTTCAGTATTATTGGGTATCTCAGGCTTCAATACGTATTGTCCGGGAGCCACTTCGTTGAAGTCTTCGTACTGATAGACACCGTCGTATACATAGCCGTACATCTCGGATAGCGGGTGTCCCACCTTACAGATATAGTTGTTAGTGGTTATCACGCTGCTGTAACGGCTCTCCTGTCCGTCGGAAAGTCCTGTGACTTTACTCTTGTTGAAAGAGATATTGAAGTTGGTGGTCCATTTGAATTTGCCCTTACCGCCTACAAAGTTTACGGTATTGATAGAAAATTCAAGACCGCGGTTGTTGATACTTCCGATATTTTGTTGTACGGAAGAGAAACCGAGCGAACCGGGCACTTCGGCGTAGAGCAACAGGTCTTTGGTGTCTTTGTTGTAGATATCGATTTCACCGTTGATACGGTTGTTGAAGAAACCGAAGTCCAAACCGATATTCGTTTGGTAGGTAGTTTCCCATTTCAGGTTTCTGTTACCTATCTGACTGTTGTAGATGGCTGAAGTGAGCATATTGTTGAATGCGTAGTTCTGGCCGGTGGCATAGAGCACGGAAGAAGCGTAGTCATTGTAAGTATTGTTGTTACCGGTAGCTCCCCAACCTACACGCAGTTTCAGGTTGGATACGAATGTATCTTCCAAATTCATGAACGGCTCGTCGGAAAGACGCCATGCAAATGATGCCGAAGGGAAATAACCCCATTTGTTGTAGGGGAAGCGTGACGAACCGTCGGCACGGATGGTAGCGATCAATATGTAGCGTGACTTCCAGTCGTAGTTGAAACGCGCGAAGTAAGACATCAGTTTGCTTTCCACGCTGGTGGTAGTGATGGAGCGGGGAGTACCGCTATCCAATCCCCAGAAACCGAGGCTTTCCCATGTGATAAGTCCCGAACCGGCTCCCATCACCGTAGTGCGGTCGCTGGAAAGAGAAGCTCCGAGAAGTCCTGCCAGATTGTGATCGCCGAAACGGCGTTTGTAGTTCAATGTGTATTCGTTGGACCAACTGTTACGGTCTTTGTCGGAGAAATTACCGTTTACACCACTTGCGGAGTATTTGGGGTCTCCCTGATAGGTATCCGAGTTGTAGAACGTTCGGCGCACATCTTGTCTCCACGTATAGTTGAACGTGGCTTTGAAAGTCAGGTTCTTGATAATATCCCAAGTCAGATACGTATTCAGGTTTAGTTGGCGTGTACGGGTCTGGTCGTACGAGTTCTGTACGGTTTTCATGGGGTTGTACGGATAGTTTCCGCTCTCATCCACCATGTTGTTAATCAGGTCGTCTTTCTCATTATAAGTAACCGGACGGTAAGCGAGTACCTGATAGAGGTAATATTGAGATGTACCGCCGCCCGACTGTGAGGGTGCCGAACCTTTGGACAGGTTATTGGCAAAGTTCATCGTTGCTCCGAACTTTACGGATTTGCTGATGTTCTGGTCGAGAGTAAGGCGTGCCTTTAAGCTCTCGTAAGAGGAGTTGATGATAACGCCTTGCTGGTTATAATAAGAAATACTCGAGCTATAACGGGTGTTTTTACTACCGCCGGAAAGAGATACATTGTGGCTTGTCATGGGAGCGCCCCGATATACCTCGTCTTGCCAGTTATAATAAGGTATGTAATCGTAATCGGCCAATGTACGTTTACGTCCCAATGCTTCGCTATATCCGAAGTAGGTATCGTTCAGCTCTTTCTCGGTCAACATTTCGGTCTGCAACTTCATAAACTGCTTACCGTTCATGATGTCGAGGAATTGAGGCTGTTCCTGCCAGGTAAAGTAACCGTCGTATGTCACGCGGGGAGCACTCTCTTTACCGCGTTTGGTGGTGATGATAATTACACCGTTGGCGCCGCGCGCGCCATAAATGGCGGTTGCGGAAGCATCTTTCAGAATGTCCATGGACTCGATGTCACTCGGGTTATAGGCGGCGGCGTTGGGGTCGTCGGTCGCAAAACCGTCGATAACATACAACGGAGAACCGTCGGAGTTGTCGGAAACCGTATTACTACCGCGGATAACGATGTTCGCTGCCGAACCGGGACGTCCGTCACCGCTTACCACTTGCACACCGGCAACACGTCCGCCTAATGCCTGGTCGAACGATGCGACAGGAGTTTTATTGAGCTCTTCCATGTCTACTTTCGCCACAGAACCGGCAAGGTCTCCTTTCTTGGCGCTACCATAACCGATGGCTACTACTTCATTCAGCATCACGCCGTCTTCTTTCATTACGACATCGATTACTTTATTCTTTCCTACCGGAATTTCACGGGTGGTGTAACCGATAAAGGAGAAAACAAGAATGGCTTTCTGATTAGGTACTTCAATCGAGTATTTGCCGTTTATATCGCTGATAGTACCGATTGTGGTTCCTTTTACAGTAATGTTGGCTCCGATAACTGTTTCTTTAGTCTCATCGGTAACCGTACCTGTAATTTTGATTTGTGCTTGCAGCGCAGTCAGCGAAAGCAGCAAAAAGAATAAAAGAGAACTCGCTCTTTTAAAGCTCACGGAATGGTTTCTTTTCATATTATCAAAAATAAGATTATCTTATGCTGTTTTTTAAATCCGGTGGCAAAGTTATAAATATATGTAAAAACATTCTTCTATAATAGTACAGACAGAGTACATTTTCGTACAAAAATAAAATTGTACATAAAAAGAAAGCCACATCAGAGTATGGTGTAGCTTGTGTAATGACATAAATAAGGCACGAATCGTACAGAATACTACGGATTTTTATTCCTTATCCGTAAGATGCCGTACAATTCGTGCCGGAGTATTTCCTGACTTCTGATTTCAGACTTATACACTCATAAATCCGGAATCATAAATCAAGGAATCATTTGTCTTTTCTCAGTTCTGCAAAGATAAGCCCTTCCAGTTCTTCCGCCAGTTCCGGGTTGTCCAGAATAACTTGCTTGGCGGCGTCGCGTCCTTGTGCGATTTTGGTGTCGTTATAGCTGAACCAGGAACCGCTTTTCTTGACGATACCCAGTTCTGCGCCCAGGTCGATGATTTCTCCTGCGCGCGAGATGCCTTCGCCGAACATAATGTCGAATTCTGCACGACGGAAAGGAGGAGCTACCTTGTTCTTTACAACTTTCACTTTGGTCTGCTTACCGATTACTTCTTCTCCGTTCTTGATAGCCTGGCTTCCACGGATGTCGAGACGTACGGAAGCATAGAACTTCAACGCGTTACCTCCGGTGGTTGTTTCGGGGTTACCGAACATTACACCGATTTTTTCGCGGAGCTGGTTGATGAAGATACAGGTTGTACGGGTCTTGCTTACGGCGGATGTCAGCTTACGCAGCGCTTGTGACATAAGACGTGCCTGCAAGCCTACCTTGTTGTCGCCCATATCGCCTTCAATTTCGGCTTTCGGGGTCAGGGCGGCTACGGAGTCTACCACAATGATGTCGATGGCGGAAGAACGAATCAGTTGTTCTGCAATTTCCAATGCCTGCTCGCCGTTGTCCGGTTGCGAAATCAAGAGGTTGTCTACATCTACGCCGAGTTTGGCCGCATAGAAACGGTCGAAAGCGTGCTCCGCATCGATGAACGCCGCGATGCCGCCCGCCTTTTGCGCTTCGGCGATGGCATGGATCGCCAACGTGGTCTTACCGGAAGATTCCGGACCGTAGATTTCAATGATACGTCCGCGGGGATAACCGCCTACACCCAATGCTACGTTTAGTCCGATAGAACCGGTAGGGATTACTTCTACTTGTTCGACGCTTTCGTCGCCCATTTTCATGATAG
>UMHN01006574.1_pt1 | contig 20704 bp, 17 predicted proteins | sample 1965541 | NCBI WGS metagenome assembly UMHN01 (sample SAMEA4836099, study PRJEB28245) | human gut metagenome | biome: gut microbiome; material: fecal sample | place: Denmark | collected 2008
TTATTTTTAAACAAAAGAAAAGCCGATTTCTGAATTTTAGCAAAAATCGGCTTTTTCATAGCAGTTTACTTAAGTATTTATAATAAACTTAACTTTTTTATTTTATTAGAATGTAGTTTTAAATCCTACTACAGCAACTGGCTGCCATCTCCAATCTTGTGCATCGCTTTCATATTTATATCCATTTGTATACTCAGCACCTAAAGATATATAAGTTTTAAATGAATCAGTTACATTGTATGAAGTGATGATTTGAGGCCAAGCATACAATCTATATTTAGAATCTTCATATGATACTTTTACAGGATCAGATTCTTTATCAAAGTTATTAGTTCTATACTCTCTTTTTAGAACATTTTCTGAGTTCCAAGAATATGGATCAAATCCACCTTCAAAATAGAAATCTACATTAAGTTTTCCATTTGAATATAGGTTAGTTGTATTGTATAAGTATGCCTCTACATCTACTCCAAAGTTATCATCTACTGTGCTGTTTGCTCCAGTCGCTTGATCTTTTCCATAGAAATGTTGAGTTGCATATACATTAAATTCAAATGAGAATCCTAATGGGAATTCATGCATTGTATATAAGTCTACACCTATTTGGTTATCATAATCATCGCTATTTAACCATGCATATTTATATTTTGGAGCTACTACAAAGTCTGTAGTTTTTACAAAATCATTGTTGAACATATAGTCAGCAAAGTTAAATCTTGCTTGATATTCTAATTCTTGAGTATCATCATCATGTCCATTATCTTGGTAGTGGATTCTTGAAGTTAGGTTTACTTTAGAATCTCCTAAATTTCCATGATTATAGAAATATCTGAATCTTGCTTCTGTTCCATCCATTCCTTTATCTTCAGTATTTCCTGTTGAGTTCCAGCTGTTGTAATCTCTTATTCTGTATTCCAAAGCTTGGTTTTCAGTCATGTTGATTTTACCTTTTAATTCAACTCTTCCATAGTTATTACTTTTTCCATCATTTTTATAGTTTAGCTCTTCAGCATCTCCATAATATTTATAATGTAAATTTACATAACCATTTGGTCTGAATACTTCAGGTTTATCTCTGTAGACAATAACTTCTTTTTCTACAACTTGTACTGGTGCTTCCTCTGTTACAACTGGAGCAGGTACAATTTCTTTAGCTTGAGCCATTGCTGCTACTGCTAAAAATGCACTAACTAATAATAAAGATTTTTTCATAAAAATACCCCCTGTACTTTTTTATATTAAATTATACATGCTTTATGAGCATCATAATAATTTACCTGCAAGGCAGTTTTAATCTGGGAAATCTTCGCTGCCTTATCTTTAAATCAAGAAAAATTAGCACTTAAATCTTTTCTTTCATATTGATACTATAATATGTAATTATGAATAAATTGTGAATAAAATATATTTTTTTATACATATTTTTTCACATAAATAACATTTTAAAAACACAAATAAAAAATGACCAAAAGTTAATTAAAACCTTTGGTCACTTATTCTTATATTTTCTATTATTATTTTTTATAATGATGCATAACTGCTTTTTTCATAATAATGCCTGTCATTACCTATAATAAATAAAACTGTTCTATCTTTTATAGAGTCAATAACATCTCTGGAAATTGTAGTTGGTATAGCTGGACACCCTTCACTTCTTCCAAGGAATCCATACCTCTCTATAAAATCAGGTTCAGCATAATCTGCTCCATGTACAACTATATTTCTGCTGAGAGCATTTGAATTTATTCCAGCTTCTAATCCTTTTAGTCTCAATGAATATCCATTACTTCCAACATATGAATCATTAGTCATATAAAATCCTAATGAACTCATATATGAATTTTTATTATTTGAAAAATTAAGAGCTGAAGTTAATCCAGAATTTTTTCCATGTGTTACATATGTGCTGTAGGCAACTTTTCTTTTATTAAGATCCAATACAAAAAATCTTTCAACATTTGATGGTTTTGTATAATCCACTATTGTAAGAAGCCCTTCTCTTTTATCTGGTATCTGCATATAACCTTTATATGCTTTTCTGAAAATTGTGTACTCAACTTTTTGATTCAAATTTAAATCACTATACATTTTTTTTATATACCCTTCCTCAAGGTTTCTTTCTGCTCCAAAAGACAAAGTGCTAAACAAAGTTAACGCTAACAAAACTTTTTTTATCATAACTATACACTGTCCTCCTAGAAAATTTTTTATATATAGAAAGTTTACATTGAAATTATATTTTTTTTCCGTTAAAATGTCAATAGAAATAAATATATAGAAAGGAGTTTTTTATGTATTTGAAAAAATTAAAAATTGTTAATTGGCAATGTATAGAATATACAAAAGTTGATTTTGAGAATCTTATGCTTTTTATAGGACCAGCTAATAATGGAAAATCCAGTATTATGTCTTCTATAATGTTTTTTTTAGGTTTTCGTAATTTAAGAACAAAGGATATTCGAAATCAAAATATTCCTTTGGAATTAGAAGGAAGTTTTTCTAACTTTTCCAGAAAAACTTTTAAAGAATTAGAAAATTATATATACAACAAAGAATTAAAAATTAGAATTGTCAAATATCCTAACCATGAAATACAATATAAAATAGGAAAAAATAGAGAATGGACTGAAATAAATTATGATACATATATAAATATTGTTTCTAATATTCCTATTCTTTTTATTCCAGCTTTTACAGAACATGAACAAGCAGAACATTTTATTAATTCTTTTTTAAATATTTTGAAAAAAAGAGATATAGATGAAAAATTTGTATTAAAAGAAATGAAAAATTTATCAGATACTCTCACAGCAGAATATGTAAGCAAAGGATTGTATAGAGCACTATTATTTGAGTTATTCAGAGCATTAGCTGCTGAATCTAAAAAAGTGGAAACAAGCATAATAGGAAATACTATGATATTCTTTGAAGAACCTGAACTATATCTTCACCCTCAGGCTGAAAAAGAATTGTATGATTGTTTTATTGCCCTCAGCAAATTGGGACTGCAATTATACATTTCTACTCATTCAAGTAACTTTATAAGTTTAAAGCACTATAAATCCATATGTATTATCAGAAATGCTGATAATGGAAGCAGGGCTTTTCAATTTAAAGGAAGACTTTTTTCTGGAGATGAGGTAAAATACTTTAATATGAACTATTGGATAAATCCTGATCGAAGTGAACTTTTCTTTGCTAAGAAAGTTATTCTGGTAGAAGGACAAACAGATAAAATAGTTCTTGGGTATCTTTCTAAAAAATTAGGAATTTATAAGTATGACTACTCTATTCTTGAATGTGGTAGCAAAAGCATTATTCCACAGTTCATAAAACTTTTAAATGCTTTTAAATTGCCTTATGTTGCCATTTATGATAAGGATAATCATTTCTGGAGAACTGAATCTGAAATAGAAAATTCAAATATAAAAAATCATTCTATTCAAAAGACTATTAATTATGATTTTGGTGATTTCATAGAATTTGATAACGATATAGAAGAGGAACTTTATAATGAAAAGAGAGAAAGAAAAAATTATAAAAATAAACCTTTTAATGCTCTTAAAACAGTTTCAGAAGAAAATTACACAGTTCCAGCTCAACTAGAAAAGAAAATAAGAAAAATATTCAGCTAAATAAAATATCTTGGGAGGATTATATGACTAGCTCAATTTTTCGTAAAAAGAAAAAGAGAAGTACCTTGCCTAAAATTATTTTAATTATAATAATAGGAATTGTATTTTTTAAAATGAAAATAAATAAAGAGGTTGGAAAAGAATTAGACAGCTTCAATAATGTAAAAGTATATTTTAATGGATTTCCAACAAAGTCTTTTGGAAGAAACCTTTCTGAAGATGGATACAATATTGGAATGAAGTATCAATGTGTTGAATTTATAAAGAGATATTATTTTGAGTACTACAACCATAAAATGCCTGATACTTATGGAAATGCTAAAGATTTCTATAATAAAGAGCTAAAAGATGGGGAAATAAATATTAAAAGAGGATTACTGCAATTTTCTAATCCTAGTTTTAAAAAACCTTCTGTTGGAGATATAATAATATTCAAACCATATATTTTAAATCCTTATGGTCATGTTGCTATAATATCTAATGTTGAAGATGACAATATTGAAATTGTTCAGCAAAATGTTTGGAAAAAAACTAGAGAAAAATTTAAACTTACTTATGAAAATAATAAATGGTCTATAAACTCTAAAAGAGTTATTGGAAGATTATCACTTTCTGAATAAATTAAGATTGAGCCTGACAAAATAATTAAGTCAGGCTCTTTTTATTAAAAAACGTTTTATTTTAGTTTTATTTATTTTATTTTTTAACTTTTAATAAGCAAATAGTTCAAAATTTTATTTTTTTAATCAAAATTCAAAAAATAGTTTACTAACAAATATGCCTATTTATCACTAATTGTAAAGTAGTTTACTTTTAAGTTTATTAAAATATACAAAGAGTTTAAAAATTGATACTTTTATATCTATAAATAAAAAAATAAATCTTATATAATTCAAGTATCAAACTCTTATAAAGCTTTAGGAGGTAAAAATTGAAAAGAAATAATAAAATTGCAATTTTAAATCTTTTAATTACTAAGAAAAAAATAACAAGAAATGAATTAGCTGAAATCTTAGGAATATCTAGAATGGCTGTGAGTAAGCTTGTAAAATCCCTCATAGAAAAAAACTATATTATTGAAACTGATACTGTAGATACTTCTAAAACTGGCAAAAAGCCAAAATACCTTTACATAAATTTAAGTAAATTCCAAAATATTATGGCCATTTATTTTGGATTAAGCAGTGTAACTATATCTATTGCTGATATTTATGGAAAAATTTTAACAACAGAATCTATTTCTATTGACTCTAAAACAGATATATTAAATTCTACACTAAAAAAAGTAAATGAAATATTAAAGAACTATAAAATTATGCTCATAAGTATAGGAATGAATGGAATAGTTGATTCTTTTAAAGGAATAGCTGAGATTTCTACATATTATCATTGGAAAAATTTGAATTTAAAAGAGATCTTCGAAAATAATTTCAGTATAACAACTATAATCGAAAATGGAGTAAATCTCATTGCTTTATCTCAATCTAAAATTTATGAAAGTCAAAAAGATTTTGTAATACTTAATATTGAAAATGGCGTTGGCTCTACTATATCAAAGTATAATCCAGTTTCTAATGAAAGAAGCTTTGAGCTTAAAGAAATAGGTCATATTCCTTTTGATTATTCTGAATCTTCTCTTCTATGTGTCTGTGGAAATAAAGGATGCCTTGAAACTGTCATGGCTAACTGGAGAATAGAGGAGAAAGTATACAATAAAACTGGAGAACATTTTTCTTATGACAAAATAGTTGAAGAAGCTAATAAAAATAAGTCTTTTTTTAGAGATGAGATTTTAACTTTATTAAGACCTCTTTCTTACATAATTTTATGGGTAAACAACCTTATAACTCCTGAAAAAATTATTATCACAGGTAAAATTACATTTATTGATGATTTCTTTTGGAAAGAGCTAAAAAGAATATTAAAAAACAACTCTTTAGACAAAACAAAAGAAATACTTATAGAAAGATCTGATTATAACGATAACTTGATAATAAAAGGAGCTATCCAATATGGAATTGAAAATATAACAAATTCACAATTCTTTGAAAGTATGTTTAAAGGAGAAAGCAATGAATAACAAGCCTAATATTATTTTGATAACTGCTGACCAGCTTAGAGCTGATACTGTTGGATATATCAACAAAAAAATAAAAACACCTGTATTAGATTCTTTAGCTGATGAAGGGTATATTTTCACAAATTCATTTTGTACAAGTCCAGTGTGTACTCCATCGAGAGCTGCCATATTTACAGGAAGATATCCGATGAATATAGGAGCATGGAATATTGGGACATGTCTTAATGAGGATGAAACTACTTTAGCAGATATTTTAAAAATCTATAATTATTATAATATAGCTGTTGGTAAAATGCATCTAAGACCACAGCTTAAAGACTTTAATAACAATTTTGAAGATGTAGATTTCAGAGATAGAAATAGAACAAAAGATAATACTTATTATGGTTTTGATAAAACTTTTATAACAGAAGATGATAAGCAGGGAAAATATCTAGATTACATAAAAGCAAATGGTTATGATCTTGCTGTTGGTAAAGGCGAAAATGGCATAAATCCCCTTCCAGAAGAAATGAATCAAACTTATTGGATAGGTATGAAAAGTTGCGAGGAAATAATAAATCACGATTTCAATTCTCCTCTTTTTATGTGGGCAAGCTTTGTTGATCCTCATCATCCCTTTGATCCCATAGAAAAATTTGCTTCATTATATGAAAATACAATTATAGATAAACCTATTTCAAAAAATTTCCTATGTAATGGAAGACCTGAACATCTGCAAAAACAAGGAAAAAATGGATATTGGCCTGGGGGTGGAGAGCAGCATAATTTCTCTGATGAAAAAATAGAAGAATTTACAAAATATTATTATGCTATGATTTCTTTTATCGACCAAGAAATAGGAAAAATTCTAAAGTCCTTAGAAGAAAAAAAACAGTTAGACAATACAATAATAATTTTTACAAGCGATCATGGAGAATACATGGGGGATTATGGACTTTTACAAAAAGGGCCATTTATGTATGATGATCTAATTAAAGTTCCGTTATTAATCTGGGGAAAAGGAGTTTCAAAAGGAGTCTCAGACACTGTTGTTGAAAATATTGATATTGTTCCTACTATCCTTGAATTAATAGGAAGTAATATTCCTTATGGAATTCAAGGAGAGAGTCTCCATACTCTAATTAAAAACATTTCTTCAGTTAGAAAAAAATCTTCAGCAGTTGTCACATATGATGCTAGAGATAGAGGGATTATGATAAAAACATATAGAGATAAACGATATAAATTAAATTTATTTCTCAACGAAAATTATGGGGAACTTTATGACTTAAAGAATGATCCTTTAGAGAAAGAAAATTTATTTTTTAATGAAAATTTTAAAGAATTAAAAAGTGATCTTCTATTAAAATTCTGTTATAGAATGATGGAATGTAGTGATCCTTTATCTGAGAGAACTGCTAACTGGTAATTCTCAACATATTATTTAAGGAGGGAATATGGTTTTTACAATAGTAACATTCATATTATTCACTGCTCTTGTAGCTATAATTTCATGGTATTTAACAAAAAATGATAATCTTAATACTGAAAGTGGATATTTTCTTGGAGGAAGAAGTTTAAGTGCAACAGTTATTGCTGGTTCTATGATGCTGACAAATCTTTCTACAGAACAGATGGTTGGATTAAATGCTCAGGGATTTAAAAGTGGGCTTTCTGTTATTGCATGGGAATCTGGTGCATCAATAGGTATTGTTATTCTTGCCCTTTATTTTCTTCCAAAATATCTTCAGGGATCAATTACTACTGTTCCTGAATTTTTAGAAGAAAGATATGATAAAACAGTAAGAAATATTGTCAGTGTATTTTTTCTGCTTACATTAGGAGTAGCATTTCTTCCTACTGTACTTTATTCTGGTTCTATTGCAATGATGAGGTTATTTAATATCCCTGAACTGCTTAATATTTCTCCTGAAAGTGCTATTATTCTTTCGGTATGGATGATAGGAATTATTGGAAGTATCTATGCTATATTTGGTGGATTAAAAGCTGTAGCAGTTTCAGATACTGTCAATGGTATAGGATTAATAATAGGAGGTTTAGCTATCCCTGTTCTTGGATTTATATATCTAGGTGAAGGAAGCATGATAAAAGGTATTGAGTATCTATTCCAGCATAACCCAGAAAAGCTTAATGCTATTGGATCAAAAGACTCTCAAGCTCCATTTGGTGCTGCTATTACAGGAATGAGAATCATGGCTGTTTATTATTGGTGTACAAACCAAGCCATAATTCAAAGAGCTTTAGGAGCAAAATCTTTAAAAGAGGGACAAAAAGGAGTTCTTTTAACAGCTTTTCTAAAAATAATAGTAGCTCCTCTTATACTCGTTGTTCCAGGAATCATTGCCTACAATATTTATGGAAATCAAATTAGTGGAGATATTGTATATCCTGTATTAGTTAATAAACTTCTCCCTAGTAAATTATCAGGTTTCTTTGGAGCAGTTTTAAGTTCTTTTAACTCTGCCCTAAATTCAGCTTCAACTATATTCAGTTTAAATATTTATAAACCATTATTCAGTCCAAATATTTCAGAAAAAAATCTTATAAAAGTAAGTAAATATTTTGGTACTGTTTTAGCTGTCTTTTCAATGATTGTAGCTCCATTTATCTCAAAATCATCAGGAGGACTGTTTGAATTTATTCAAAAAGTTGCTGGACTTTTCAGTGTCCCTATTGCAATAATTGTATTAGTTGGTATATTTTCTAAAAAAACTAGTGCTCTTGCTGCAAAAGTTTCTATGGGCTTCTTTGTTATTGTTTATGGATACACACAATTTATCAGCCCCGTAAAAATACATTTCCTATATGTAATAGCAATCTTATTTGTTATTTGTCTTTTCTTAATGTATATTGTTGATAAAATTATTCCTCCTAAAAAGGAATATTCTCTTCCTGTTAGATACGAGGTATCTGTTGAACCTTGGGAATACAGATATACAGTATCTGTAATGCTTATGTCTCTTCTTGTATGGATATATGTTGTATTTTCAAAAATAGGTTTGCTTTCTCAAAGTGAAAATCTAAAGGGGCGAATAGGAATAATAACAATTATATTTATTGTCTTAACTTATTTCTGCTGTATATTCACTAGAAAAATAGAAAAGAAAAATTAATAAACTTTCAATTAATAAAAAGAAGCTGACCTGAAAGTTAAAGTAAAATTTTAAAATTTACTTTTTTCCTCTTAATCAGCTTCTTTTTTATATAGTTAATTAAATTCTTTTTCTAAGCATATCCAGTTCATTTAGCTCAGTGTCTATAGTTATTTTAACAAATGAGTTAGGATTTGCCGCCTCTACCTCTTCTCCCTCTTTTCCTCTTGTGATAAGAGTCATTTTAGGAAGAGTTATCTCTCTTACATTTATCCCTGGACTTACAACTTCCAGTTTTTCTCCAACTTCTAATCTATTTCTTATAGCAAGAATATATTCATTTTCAGAAAGTTTTTTCTCTACTTTAGCTACCAATTGATGAGACTGGCTGTATGAGTTTCTGTCATTATAATTTTGTCCATCTACACCTGGTCTTCCCATATAGAATCCATCTGTATACGATCTATGAGAAACAGATTCTAACTCTTCCAACCATTTAGGATTAAATTTATAGTCTCCAGAATAATAACTGTCTATAGCGTCTCTGTATACTTTTACACAATTAGCTACATAATATATCCCTTTCATTCTTCCTTCTATTTTAAGTGAGTCCACTCCTATATCAAGAATCTTATCTATAAATTCTATTGTGCATAAATCTTTTGAGTTAAATATATATGTTCCATGATCATCTTCAAATACAGGCATGTATTCTCCAGGTCTTGTCTCTTCAACAAGAGAATATTTCCATCTGCAAGATTGAGCACAATCTCCTCTGTTTGCATCTCTTCCTGTCATATAATTGCTCAGCAGACATCTTCCAGAGATTGACATACACATAGCTCCATGGATAAATACTTCAAGTTCTATATCTGGTACCTTAGCTCTTATTTCTGCTATGTTATCTAAAGATATTTCTCTTGCCAATACTACCCTTTTTGCTCCAAGATCTCTCCACATTTGTACAGAACGCCAGTTTGTATTACTTGCCTGAGTACTTACACTGATACGAAGATTTGTATTTTCTTTTACTATCTGGAATACTCCTAAATCAGCAACTATTACTCCATCTATCCCAATTTTTTCCAAAAATTTTACATAGTCAGGCAAAAGATCCAGCTCATCATTATGTGGTATTATATTTAAAGTAACATATACTTTTTTTCCTAAATCATGTGCATAAGTTACAGCCTCTTCTAATTCTTCATCAGAAAAATTGCTGCTTCCAGCTCTTAGGTTGAACATTTTTCCTCCTAAGAACACTGCGTCAGCTCCATAATGGATAGCCATTTTAAACTTCTCCATATTTCCTACTGGAGCTAGTAATTCTACTTTTTTCACTTTATCATTCCTCTCTCAATTATTCTACTTTATCAGTATAATCCACAAACTTTGTAAGTTCATGGAAAAATCTCAATTTAACTGTTCCTGTTGGACCATTTCTGTGTTTACCTATGATTACCTCAGTTATTCCCTTATCATCTGTTTCTTCATTGTAATAATCATCTCTATACAAAAACATTACCATGTCAGCATCCTGTTCTATGGCTCCAGACTCTCTCAGGTCTGAAAGCATAGGTCTCCTGTCAGCTCTCTGCTCTGTAGCCCGTGAAAGCTGTGAAAGAGCTATAATAGGTACATCAAGCTCTCTGGCAATTCCTTTAAGTGATCTTGAGATATCAGATATCTCTTGTTGTCTGTTTTCTGTTTTTCCACTGCTTCCTTTTATCAACTGTAAATAGTCAATAAGTATCATATCTAACTTTCCTGCCGCTTTTAATCTTCTGGCTATGGCTCTTATTTCAAGTACCCCTAGATTAGGTACATCTGCTATATTTATTTCTGTATTAGAAAGTTTTCCACTGGCTATTCCCAGCCTTCCCCAGTCTTCTGGTGCCAAAAATCCTGTTTTTATTTTCTGAAGACCTACTCCTGCCTCTACAGCAAGAAGTCTTTGAAGCAACTGAGAACTTGACATCTCCATACTGAATAAAAGTACTGCTTTTTCACTTTTTAATGCTGCATTAAGAGCAAGGTTAAGTGCAAAGGCAGTTTTTCCCATTGCTGGTCTTGCTGCAAGTATTACAAGGTCAGATGGCTGAAATCCACTTGTCATCTGATCAAAATCTGTAAACCCTGATGAAATACCAATTGTAGTTCCTTTATTTGCATATACTTTCTCAAGTCTAAGAAATTCATCTGACATAGCATCTCTTATTTTCACTAAATCTTTTGACTCGCTGTTTTCTGATATCTTAAATATCATTCCTTCTGCTCTGTCTAAAATATTTTCAGCTTCTTCATAACCGCTATATGTCATCTCTACTATCTTAGTTCCAACATCTCCCAGTCTTCTTAATATAGCTTTTTCTTTAACTATTTTTGCATAAGCGGTGATATTAGCAGCAGTAGGAACCTCTTCTACTATATCGTAGAATATCTGTTCCCCTCCCACTTCATCAAATTTTTCACTTTTTCTCAATCTATTCATTACTACTAGAGGATCAAGAGGTTCTCCTTTATTGTAAATTTCTCTCATAGTTTCATAGATTATTTTATGAGCATTTTTATAAAAGTCATCAGGAGAAAGTATCTCTATTATATCACCAAATACATCTTGTTTAAGGAATATACCTCCTAAAACAGACCTTTCAGCCTCTAGGTCACTTGGAATTTTTCTCAAATTTTCAATTTCTGGCATTTTTTCTCCTTATTTTAACAAAAAAATTATTGAGCTTTTGCTACAACTTTAACCTCAGCCTTTACATCAGTATGAAGTTTTATAACTGCAATATGTTCACCTAGACTCTTAATATTACATTCTATTTTTTTTCTATCAATAGCTACACCAAAAATCTGCTCTATTGCTGCTGAAACCTCTTTATTAGTAATAGCTCCAAATAGTTTCCCATTTTCTCCGATTTTTACTCCAATTTCTATCTTTTTAGATTCAAGCTGTTTTTTCAATTCGATTGATTTTTCTTTATCTTCTTGAAGTTTCTTTTCTTCTCTTTTCTTTCTGTTTTCTATCTTCTTCAATTCCTCTTCAGTTGCTATCATACCTTTTTTATTTTTTATTAGGAAGTTATGAGCATAACCATCAGAAACAGTTATTAAGTCTCCTTTTCTTCCTTGTCCTGCTACATCCTGCGTTAGTATAACTTGTATTTTTGCCATTTGATTTTCCTCCAATTATTTTTTTTCGTTAAATAATACTTTATCTATTTTAAATCCTGAAAGTACCCCAATCACAAAGGCTGCAAATGGGAACATTACAGAAGTAAAAATTGCTATAAAGCTATTTAGAATTCTTATTTTTAATATTTTATTCAATGTTATGTATATGCTTTTTAATCCAAAGAATATAAATATTACTTTTCCTATTTCCATCAAATTATATATATAAAAATTATCTATCTTAAATATTTTTGACATAAAGAATGTTATTATGTAGATTAATACCCAACCATATGATACTTCCCAATTGGCATAATCTTTCTTATCTAAAGAAAAATATGTCATGAACGAGCATAGCATTGAGTAAGTAAACATAAGCCATAAAGAATTAGCCTTCAGTTCTTTAAATATCATCTGAACATCTTCCATACTGAAGTTTGTTCTTTGCTGATACATTGTCATTAATGTACCTAGGTTAGCATCTACATCTTTTTTAACAAGGATAAATATCCCTGCCATAAAAGCTGTTACTACTATTGCTGTAATAGTTATTCTATCAAATTTTTTTACAGAATAATTTATCTTTTCAAAATAATAATAAAAAAGTTCTATTACGATAAAAAATCCTATATATATACTTAAAAGCATGGGGTTCATCAATATTATAAACATAATGGCAATAATATTGATCAATACTTTTTGTCTAAAATCTAATTCTTTCATTTTCTTTATCTTATAAACTGGCAATAAAAAACTAAATATTGGCATCATAAGAGAAATCATAAATAATGCTGCTACTGCCATTCCGTGAACTACAAACATTTTTCCCCCTGTTTTTATTGGTGTTTATTTCATAATCTCTCCACCAAAAAAATCTACTATTTTTTTAGTAAAATCATTTTCACCCTTGCTGACTTCTCTCTTTTTACCAACAAGTATATATTTTACTTTTATTTTTGGATTGATTATTTTCTTTACCACTTCTAAGAATACATCATCATAAGAACTTGTTTCCATCTGCTCTTTAGCAAATGAATTTTCGCTTTCAAATCCAATAAATAACGTATCTCCTTCAATTTTATATGGTTTAGCACTTATTAAAAATGCTCCCAAAGTTATTTTCTCTTTTTTAGCTTCTTCAACTATATCTCTCCACTGACTTATTACATATTCCAAGGTAATTACTGAGAGATCAGCAGTTTCTTCAATATTAGAACTATCTTGATGTATTACTACTGGTTTTTCAATTATTTTTTCTACTACTCTTTCTTGAACTACAGCTGCTTTAGTACTTAAAAGATTATTAATGACTACATAACCGACCATTCTCTTGTCCTCTTCATATTTAAATTTATTCAAAGAATCATAGACAGCTCCAATTATTTTAAGTCCTTTATCTACTTCTAGTTCTGATCTACTCATAAGAGTTTTACAATATTTAGCAAAGTCCTTAAAGAAAAGCTCTATCTCCAAAGACTCACTCCAAAACTCATCAAGCATTTTTACAAGCTCTTTATATTTTTTTTCTGTAACATTGTCTAGAAAATCTTTCATTTTCTTTACTGGAGTTACTCCAAGAACTTTTTCACATTTCTCTAAAGTTATCTCTTCATCTAAACATGTTATCATAAGTCTTTCTAATATTGAAGTGGCATCCCTCATACTTCCGCCAGAATTTTCATAAATCAGGTCCAATACATCATCTGGTACAGAAACTCCTTCATTTTCAGATATTTCTCCAAGTTTTTCTTTCATTTCAGCTGGAGAAAGAGTTTTAAAATCATATCTCTGACATCTTGAAATAATAGTTGGAAGTATTTTATCTGCTTCTGTTGTTGCAAGTATAAATATTACATGTTCAGGTGGTTCTTCCAATGTTTTCAAAAGAGCATTAAAAGCTTCCTTTGTCAGCATGTGAACCTCATCTATAATATATATTTTTTTTCTTCCCTTTGAGGGTTGATAATTTATTTTTTCTTTCAGTTGTCTGATTTCATCTATTCCTCTATTAGAAGCAGCGTCAATTTCAATCATATCCATAAAACTTCCATCATTTATAGAAAGACAGTTTTCACATTTATTACATGGCTCATCAGTAATACCATTTTCCAAGCAATTGACACCTTTAGCTATAAGTCTGGCTATTGTAGTTTTTCCCACACCTCTAGGACCTGTGAAAAGATATGCATGGGAAGTTTTACCATTTCTCAATGATGCTTTCAGAGTCTTTACTATTTCCTTTTGTCCTGCTATCTCCTCAAAGTTTTTAGGTCTATATTTTCTATATAATGTTATATGCATTTCATCCTACTCCAAACCATAGTTACTCATTTTTGTTCTCAATGTATTTCTTGTTATTCCTAGTATCTCTGCTGTCTCTACTTTTTTTCCATTAGTCATTTCCAATACTTGATGGATAAGTTCCTTTTCTACTTTTGAGATAATATTTCCATAATAACCTTTTTGATTACCTGTTTTATACATCTCCATCTCTACTTTTACCCATTCTTTAAGTGCACTTGTCTGTGCATCTCCTTTTCTCTTTGTGACCTTTGTACCCAGTACATTGCTTGGAAGATCTTCTATAAGTATAGAACCTCCTCTGCACAATGCTACAGCAGATTTAACCGCATTTTTAAGTTCATTTACATTTCCAGGCCAGTCATATCTTAATATTTTCTTTAACGCTGGCTTACTCACACCTTTTACATTTTTATGAAGCTCTTCATTACACTCTATTAAATAGTGATCTATTATCAAAGGTATGTCATCTTTTCTTTCTCTTAATGGTGGGATATTTACTTCAAGAACTTTTAATTTTCTATATAGTTCATCAATAAATTTACCCTGATTTATAAGTTCTTCGAGATTTTCACTTGTACTTGCTACTACTCTTAAATCAATCTTTATAGGGTCTGCTCCACCCATTCTGAAAAATTCTCCCTCTTCTAAAAAATATAGTATCTTAGATTGTAAATCTAAGCTTAAAGACTCTACATTTCCCAGATGAAGTGTTCCTCCATTAGCTTTTTCGAGATCTCCTATCTGAGAAAAAACAGCTCCTGTAAAAGCACCTTTTTCATAACCAAACATCTTTCTTTCTAATAGCTCATTCTGGAAAGAAGTACAGTTAATACTTATAAGAGGTTCATTTGACCAGTCACTGAATTGATGAATAGATTTTGCTACACTTGTTTTCCCAGTTCCCTTTTCTCCCACTACTAAAACTGGTACTCTACTGCTTGCAACTTTTCCTATCATTTTATAAAGTTCTACTATTTCTTTTGTCTGTCCTATAAGTTTATCTCCAGAGCTTTTATGTTTATCTACTCTTTCAGCCAATAATTTATAATCTTTTACAGATTTTTCTATTATTTTTATAACAGTATTATTATCCACTGGTTTTAATATATAATCATAAGCTCCTGCCTTTACACTTCCTGCAACTACTTTTAAATTAGAAGTTTCTCCAAGAATTATTATAACACCTTTTTTTTGATGTTCTCCAACTTTTTTTACTAAATTAATAAGAGCTTCTTCTTGAAGATTTCTCTCCTCTATAACTATAGTTTCATACTTTTTGTTTTTTAGATATTCTATAAAATCAGTTATATTTTCTGCGAAAGTTAATTCGTTTTCAAAATTATTTTCTAATTCCTCTTTTAAACTTTTATCTAATCTAAACCCTAAAAGAATCAAACCATCCACCTCACAAATTAATTTTTTCCTCTTAATGTAAAGTTATATTCCAATATAACATCACCTTTTACATTCATTCCATTTTTACTCAAATATATCTTCCAAGTTCTTCCTATCTCTTCTATAGCACTATTGATTTCTGGAACTCCGCTTCCTTTTTCAAGAAATAAAGAATTTACATTTCCGTTTTCATCAATATTCATTCTTATCTTCACTGTTCCATGAAGCCCTCTTAATTGAGCACTTTCTGGATACACAGGCTCCCTGTTAGTATTATCCCATCTAGCAACAATATTTCCATCTTCTGTTCCAAGTCTATATCCACTTGGTAAACCTTCTACATCACCATCTGCTTTCAATATTCTTTCAAATTCCAAATCTTTTCCCTCTTCTGAGTTAAAGGCAAGCTTTCCATCTTCCTTGACTAAGAATTGTTCCTTTCCTTGAATATTCATATCAGAATCAGATGCTAAATCTAGTTTTTCTCCAACAAGATTATCTTTTGAAACCACTCCTTCTTTATTATCATTTTGTCTTTTAGGAATTGTTTTTACTTTTTCTCTGACAACAGAATGGCTTATATCACTTATTCCAGATAAAACGTCTATTTCAGGACCTGATATAGATTTAGCTATATCACTTAAAGTTGGTTTCTTTTCAGGTTCTTTTGCTTTTACCTGAGTAACAGGTTCTTTTTTTACTGTACTTTCTTTCTTCACCTGAGTTTCAATTTTTTCTGTCTTTTTTCTAGTCTCAGCTGTCAGATTTTTAGTTTTAGAGTTAGTATTTTTAGTTCCTTCCATCTTTAGTCTACTGTTATTATCATAAGAAACTAATCCAACTTTAATTTTTTTATCAACTATAGTTTCCACTGAAAGACCAGGTATAAGCAGTATGATAAGCAGGTTCAGAAGTATAGAAAGACCAAAACTTACATAATCGACTCTTTTCATAATCCTCTCCTTATTTACTGCTTGCTGTATCAATATCCAGTGAGGCTGCTCCTGCTTCTTTAGAAATAGTCATTATTTCCACTATAAATCCATAATCCAGACTTTTATCAGCACTTATCACTATATTCTTCTCTTCAGATTCCTTCAATTTATTTTCAAGTTCTGCCTTTAAATTATTCTTATTAACTTTAATCTTTTGACTTTTTCCTTTATCTTTAAAATTAAGAACAATCTCTTTATTTTTATTTATTGCAACTTGTATTTCTTTTATATTTTTTATCTCTCTGATCGTCGATTGTGGTAAATCTATTTTAATCCCACTGTTAATATCTTCAAAAGTAGTTGCAACCAGAAAAAATATCAATAAAAGAAACACAACATCAATAAGGGGAGTTATCTCTAATGCTAGTTCTCCCTTTCCACGTCTTTTCGTTCTTTCGATTTTCATAATTTCTCCTATCTTCTGAAGTAGTTTATCAACTCTGTACTAGTTTTTTCCATATCATTTATTGTTTCATCTATTTTTTTATTAAAATAGTTATAGAAAATAGTAGCAGGAATAGCTACAAAAAGTCCTCCAGCAGTAGTAAACAGTGCTTCTGATATTCCTTTTGCAAGAACTGAAGCATCTCCAGTTCCATGAACAGATACTGCCTGGAATGCTTTGATCATTCCTGTAACAGTTCCTAATAATCCCAATAAAGGAGTTATATGAGCAACCAATGAAAGCATCCACATATGTTTTTCTAAAAGAGGTACCTGTGCCATCGCACTTTCTTTCCCCTTCTCTTCCAACATTACAGGATCCTTACTGTTGCTTTTATAATATTGTATTAATATATCTTTTAAAACTCTAGCTGCTGAAGCTTTTTGATTATTAAGTAAAACTATTGCTTCCTTTACAGACCCTTTTTCTATAAGCTGTCTAAGCTCTGGATTTATTTTATTGAAACTATCTCTCTCACTTAATTTAAAATAAATAAATCTCTCTATTACTACAGCCAGTCCTATGATAGACATAGCTAAAATAAAATACATTAGAATTCCACCATTTTTAATCCAATACATATCTATTTCTCCTTTATACTCTCTTATGTAAATTTAATTAAAGTGCTATAATTAAAACTACTACTCCTAATGCTCCTATTACATATTTAAGGAATGATTTTTTCTCCACTCCTTGTGATAACTCATCTTCTAAAGCTGATTTCTCATTTTGAACTACTTTTATTTTTTGTTGTTGATTTTTAAGATTTTCTCCTGATAATTCAACTGAGCCAGAATCAATTTTTTGTCCTTTCAGCAACATTTCTTTCGTTTCTATCTCTTTCATTTCAAGCTGTTCTTTGTTTACACCAGTTACTTCTTTGTCTATTGCAGTCATACTGTCTTCTGCACTCACTACAAGGGCACTTAATAAAAATAAAGATACTACTAATTTTTTCATTTATTTTCCTCCTCTTTAAAAAAATCTGCATATTTTTCTGCTTTTTTAGGGTTAATTGCTTTTAATTCTAAATAATATTTTTTACCATCTGTTTTATTTTCATCTTTTAAAGCAAAATAGATCATTTTTTCAAGTACAAATTCTTTATAAATTAATTTTTTATCAAGGTCATAAAGTTCTTTGTATAATACTTTTGCATCTTTTTCCTTACCCATTTTTTCGGTCAATTGAGCTGCCTTCAATTTTGATACTTGAGAATATTTTCCATTGTACATTACATAACCTTTTGTATATCCTCTCAAAGCTTCTTCGTTTTTCTTTTCTATTTCATCAATAGAAGCTATTTGGAATAATACAAGATCTTTATAAATACTATTTTCCATATTATTTACCTGCTCATAGTATTCTCTCGCCTTTTTATAGTTCTTTTCAGTAAATAGTTTAGAGGCTATATTTACACAAGCATAATCTTTATATCTACTGCTTTCCAAAAGTTTTTCATATTCCTTCATTGCAGCTTCTTTATTATTTTGTTTTTCATAGATAAGTGAATTATAGTAATTCTTAGTATCTATGTTAGTAATATCTTCTATATACTTTTTAGCCTCCTCTATATTATTTTTACTTAAGTGTATATCTAATATTTTAGAAACTGTATTTTCTTTAACCACTTTATCCTCTGAAGTTGAAAAAAGTTCTTTGTAATTTTCAAGTGCTTTGTCATTATTATTTCCACTTTCATATACTTCTCCAGATAGTATAAGAAGATTATCTCTCATTTTACTTCCTGGATACTTCACAAGAAATGCATCTTTTTCTTTTTCAAAAGTTTCTGTTTCTCCCAAATTAATTAAAGTAGTTAAATACCAGTAGTATGCTTTTTCTCCATACTGTCCATCTCCATATTGCTCTGCAACATGCTTATATTCTTCTTTAGCTTTCTCAAAATTCTTTTCAGCATAATAAGTATCTGCTATTTGGAATCTGCAATATGCTTCATATTCTGGAACAGCAGAAAGTTTGTTGTAATATTCTCTACTCTTTTCAAAATTGTCTATTCTAAAATAACTGATAGCCAATTTATCCATTATTTCATTTTTTCCTTCTGGATTTTCTAATGTAAGATACTCTTCTCCATATTTTATCGCATCTTCATATTTTCCCCATAGAAAATAATTTCTCATTTTATTAAACTTTACTTTTGTCAGAAGAGCTGCATCAGAAGTTGTATCTGCTTCTAATTGATTAAAAGCTGTATCTGCTTCTGCATATTTTCCCATTCCTACAAAAGCTATTCCTTTTAGATATATATTATCTTTTGTATTTTCTGTTCCTTCATCATTAAGATACACAAGCATTTCATCATATCTTTGTTCACTAAGCAATGAAACAATAAGATTATTTAAAATGCTGAAATCTTTATCTGTTGCTAGGAATTCTTTATATACATCTATTGCTTCTGGCACTTTATTTTTTTTGTAATATGCTTCTCCTACAGAAAAATATATATTTCTTTTATATTCTTTGTCATCTGGGTATTTAGTTTTGTACTCATTAAATCTCTTTGCAATATCATCAGTATCTCCAACTTTATTATCTATAACGATTATTCTATAAAGATTTTCTTTATTAGCATTTCTTGCATAAAGTCTTCCATAGTAATCTTTTGAGAGAGCATACTCACCAACTTCATATGCTGAGTTAGCTATCATTAAATTGATATTGTCAGTATCCTGTTGATTTACAACTACTCTTTTTACTTCATCTCTATTTCTCACTATCTTTTTATAATTTTTTAATTTATAATCAATTGCAAAGATATAATATATAGACTGATTATAATAAGTAGTATTTCTTAATCCTTCAAAATATTTTTGAGCTTCTTTTAATCTATTTAACTTATACAATGAAAATCCATATCCATACATAAGCTTTGGATCATTTGGAGTATTTGTTTTTGAATAATAGCTTACAGCTTTTTCATATTCTCCTCTTGTAGCATAAAGATCTCCTATCATTCTCATTGCTTCTCCATACTCTTTAGTATTTTCAAGCATAGCAAGATATTTCTGCATAGAGTTGACATCTCCTCTATTGCTATAGATCTCTATCAAACTTAATACAGATTTTTTCCCATAAGAACTTGTTTTATCTTTGCTGGTAACTTTTTGAAAATATATTATTGCATCATCAGTTGAGTTAAGTTTGTAATAAGCTGAACCATAAAGATAATTAAAAAGAGACTGATTTTTATTTTTATCTTTTCCATTTGAGTACTCATTTAAAAATAGAAGAGTCCTTTTATAATCTGCTTGATTGTACGCTGACATTGCCATACTTAAAACAGCTTCACTATAATATTTTTTGTTTAACTGTATAACTCTTTGAAATAATTCCTCTGCTTTTTTATAATTTTCTTTAGCTAAATAAGTCATTCCTGAATCATACAATGCTCTCTCATAAAAATCTCCATTTTTATCTAAAGACTCCATAAAGAAATCACTATTTTTAGCATCTCCCAATGCTGTATAACTTCTCATAAGATAAAAGTTTATCTCGTCTTTTTCTTTTGCTTTCACATCATTATTCATTAGAATTATTTTAAAATATTTTATGGC
>UMHN01019997.1_pt1 | contig 20655 bp, 17 predicted proteins | sample 1965541 | NCBI WGS metagenome assembly UMHN01 (sample SAMEA4836099, study PRJEB28245) | human gut metagenome | biome: gut microbiome; material: fecal sample | place: Denmark | collected 2008
TCGAGTTTAATATAGACGGTGAGAAAAAAACAGTGAGGGCAGGAGATACCATGCTAAAGCTGGACGGCGTGGAGCATGGATGCGTATGCAGGAAGGCGGGAATCCTTCTGGATATCTTTAACCCCATGCGGGAGGATTTTGTATCGGTTTCTTGAAAAACATTTGTGCAATATGCTTAAAAAACCGCTGCTTTATTGTAGAATAACGATATTCTTTTGCTAGAATATTGACTTTTGCTCCTGGATTGATATAATCGGGGAGTAAATAGTTGCGTGCAGAGCTTCGGCTTGATTTTGTACAACATGAGTTTGTGGACCTTTCTTTTTCAAAGGTCGGCGGATTCGTGTTGTTTTTTTTGTCCTAAAATAAAATTGGGAGGGGAAAGCGGACGGGGTGCATGCGCGGATTACTATTATTTTTCCAAAAGACAGGAGTGTACACTCACACCATATTTCCGTCGGTCGCATTATTCTAGAAATCCGCCGGGAAATGGACAACTTACGACCAGACTGCCAAGCGTGGCCAAGGGCCAGACTCCGGGATTACACATAATATGTGTACCGCGCGGAAATTCCGGAAAGAGCAGTGGGTCGGACGCAAACCAAATGAAAAGAAAGCGGAGGTTACTCAATTATGTCTAATGGTACTAATTATGCAAAGGATTCACAGATGACCCGGCGTTACATCATGCTTCTTATTGGAATATTCTTCATGGGAACGGGGATCTCCCTGATAATCAAATCAGGAACAGGAACATCTCCAATGAGCAGCCTTACCAATGTTATGACCCAGATATGTCCTCTGCTGACATTGGGTATGTACACGTTTTTGTTAAATGTATTGTTCTTTATCGGGGAATTTATTGTGGATTTTAAGAGCTTTTCAGCGTCAAAGTTTATTCAGCTGATTCCTACCTTTTTCCTGAGCGTTGCGGTGGATTTCAACATGTTCCTTGTAAGGGGACTCCATCCCGAGACCTATATACTGAAACTGGCAGTACTCATCATCGGATGCATGTTCTTTGGACTTAGCATCGCATTTATGGTTTCGGCTGATGTCATCCTGATGCCGGGAGAGGCCCTTATTAAGATTATATCCGTAAAGTACCAGAAGGAATATGGCAATGTAAAGACCGCAGTGGATGTTTCGCTGGTGGTGCTGGCAGTCATTGTATCTCTCATTTTCCTGAACACCATTTACGGCGTCAGGGAAGGCACATTGATTGCGGCGTTTACAATCGGCAATTTCTCCAGATTTTTCAGAGGTTATACCAATAAACTGGTAAGGAAGGTGGCACTGCAGTGAGAGAAGGATATAACAACCTGCACATCGTAACCGTGGATGGGCTGGACCGCATATACGAGGATGGAGGTATCCTCTACGAGGACGGAGTGATTACACATGTGGGGGACAGAGCTTACATAGAGGAGAAGGCGGGAGAACTTAAAATCGAGCTTAAGGACGGAAAGGGAAGGTATCTGTTCCCGGGGCTTATCAACACCCACACCCACCTGTATCAGGATATCATGAAGGGAATGGGAAGCGACCTGAGTCTGGAGGACTGGTTTCCCAAGTCCATGGCCCCGGCAGGCGCCGTGCTCCGGGAGAGGCATGTGGCAGCGGGCGTGAAGCTGGGCCTGGCAGAGGCCATCCGGTGCGGCGTGACAACGGTGGCGGATTATATGCAGCTGCAGCCTGTAAAGGGGCTGGGAAAACTGGAGCTGGATATCGCCAAAGACATGGGCGTCAGAATGGTGTACGGCCGGGGCTACCGCGATATCGGAAAGAAGGAGCTGGTGGAGAAGGCCGAGGACGTCTTTGCCGATGTGACTGCCCTGAAGGAAGAATTTGAGGGGGACGGCATGTACCGTGTGTGGCTGGCTCCGGCAGCCGGCTGGGGGGCCAGTCTGGAACTCCTTAAGGCCACCAGGGAATATGCGGACCGGAATGCCACACCCATCATGATGCACATGTTTGAGACGGGAACGGATGACAAAATCAGCCGGGAGAGGAACGGAAAAAGCGCTATCCGTCATTATGAGGATTCAGGACTTCTGGGAGCTGACCTGCTGGCCGTACATTCGGTTGCCATCGGAGAGGAAGAAATCAGTACCTATGCCAGAAACCATGTGTCTGTTTCCTACAATCCCATAGCCAATATGTATCTTGCATCGGGCGTGGCCCCTGTGGGAGAAATGCTGAAGGCCGGAATTACAGTGGCAATCGGCACGGACGGGGCAGGCTCCAACAATGACAACGACATGTTAGAGGCCATGAAGTTTGGCGCCCTGCTGCAAAAGACCTTCCACAAAGACCCGTTGGCCATGACGGCAGGGGGAATGCTCAGGATGGCCACCATAGAAGGGGCCAGGGCGCTGGGCATGGACCGTCTGGTTGGTTCCATTGAAGTGGGGAAAAAGGCTGACTTCTTCCTGTTTGACCCGGCTAAGAGCGTAAAGTCCTGTCCGGTCCATGACATTGTGGCAACGCTGATTTATTCAGGGGACCATAAGGCGGTAGACACAGTGGTTATTAACGGCAAGACGGTTATGGAGGAAGGCAGGTTCCTTCTGGCAGATGAACAGGAGATACTGAACACCGCCCAGCTCATGGCAGAGGATCTGGTAAGGTGCATACAGGAGAATCAGTAGAGGCAGGGACAATATCTGCAGGAACAATATCAGCAGAGACAATCACAGAATACAGATGAAATGAGGAGAGTAATATGGCAAAAATTTTAGGTATCAGCGGAAGCCCGAGAAATAAGTCCACGGAATATGCTCTGGGAGAAGCCTTAAAAAGCATAGAGTCAAGAGACGGCATAGAGACGAGTATGATAACGCTTAGGGGGAAAAAGATTGCGCCCTGCAACGGGTGCGGATACTGTAAGAAAAATAAGACATGGTGCTGTCTGAAGGATGACTTTGAACCTCTTTTGAAGGAGTTTATGGAAGCGGATGCGTACCTGTTCGGTTCCCCGGTTTATGCCTATGGACCCACTCCCCAGCTGTCGGCTTTTTTCAGCAGGATGCGGCCTCTGTTCCATGTGTATCCGGAACTCATGAGGGATAAAATCGGCAGTGCCTTTGCTGTGGGCGGAACCAGAAACGGCGGAGAAGAGGCCACCATTACAGCCATGCATAACATGATGATGGCAAGGGGAATCAATATTGTCTGTAACGAGGTATACGGCTACGCCGGAGGTTATATCTGGTCCAAGGACCAGGGACAGGAAGGCGTTGACGCGGACGAAATCGGCATGGGGGGACTTTTGAAGCTGGCAAACAAGCTGGCTGATATGGCACTCATCCGGGAATATGGCAAGAAGGCGTTGGAAGAAAGAGAGGCAGCAGTGAATGAGCGGGATTAAGGATTTAAGAGATTTTCTGGCAGTTTTAAAGGATAACAAACTGCTTTTTGAGACAGAACGGGCAGTGGATTGGAAGTATGAGATTGGCTCCCTGCTGGCCACCCTGGAGGCAGAGGGCCAGAGAACCGGTTTATTTCACAATATCAAGGATAAGGAATTCTCTGTGTGCGGAAATGTGCTGGCATCCATGGACGGCATTGCCCTGGCTCTGGGCTGCAGGAAGGATGAAATGACGGATTTCCTGGCAGATTGCCTGGAACATCCCGTGAAGCCGCGGGTAGTGGCGGACGCCCCATGTCATGAAAATATACGGATGGGGGATGAGATTGATTTAGAGCGCATACCGGTTCCCATCCACGCCCCAAAGGACGGCGGCCCCATCATCACAGGCGGGGTGATTGTCAGCAAGGAGATAGACGGAACCCGCCAGAATCTGTCCTTCCAGAGGATGCATGTGAAGGGGAAGGATAAGTTCAGCATCATGATCAATGAGTGGCGCCACCTGAAGGATTTCTACGACCAGGCGGAAAGCCAGGGGAGAGCCCTCCCCATCGCGGTTGTCATCGGTGCGGATCCGGTTATCTATGTGGGAGCCGGACTGCGCTATGACGGGGATGAGACAGAGATTGCGGGCGCTATCAGAAAAAGTCCGATTGAGGTGGTGAAATGCATCACTTCCGATATCTATGTACCAGCCACGGCCGAATTTGTGATTGAAGGTGAAATCCTTCCGGATTACAGGGAGAAGGAAGGTCCTCTGGGAGAGTTCACGGGCCACTACAGCGAGCCGTGGAACAGCCCTATGGTGCAGGTGAAGGCTATCACCCACAGGAACGGGGCCATTTACCAGACCATAAACGGCGCCTCCTTTGAGCATATCAATCTGGGAAATGTGCTGCCCAGGGAGCCTCTCCTTAAGACCCATACCCAGTATGTGAGCAAGGGAGTTACCAATGTACATATTCCGCCCTATGGAAGCGGCTTCCTGGCCATTGTCCAGATGAAGAAAAAGAATCCGGGTGAGCCGAAAAATGTGGCTCTGGCAGCCATGACAGCGTATGTAAACATCAAGAATGTGATTGTGGTGGATGAGGACGTGGATATCTATGATCCCGCAGACGTGATGTGGGCGGTATCCAACCGTGTGATTCCTGAAAGGGATATTTTCTATATCCACAATGCCCAGGGACATGAGCTGGATCCCTGTTCCGACGAGCGGGGCGTACAGACGAAGATGGGGATTGACGCCACACTAAACGAGGAGAGCAGATGCCTGGAGCGGGTCCGCTATCCCAAGGTGGACTTAAAGGATTACCAGTAAGGAAATATTAAGATAAGGAGCATGGCAAATGGGAAAATACATAGTAGGAATCACCGGGGCAAGCGGGTCAATCTACGCAAAGCGGGTCATCGAAAGGCTGATTCAGAAAGGCCATCATGTGTGTATCTGCATGACCCAGGCGGGAAAGCTGGTGGTGGAGTCTGAGCTTGGCTGGCAGATTGGGCAGGATACCCCTTCCGGGGAGGTGGAACAATATCTGCAGGAAATCTTTGGGTCAAAGGAGCTGATTCACCATTACGATGTCCATGCCATAGGCGCGCCCATAGCCAGCGGATCCTCCGGAATGGATGCCATGATAGTGGTCCCCTGTTCCATGGGTACACTGTCCGCCATTTGCCATGGCTCATCCCATAACCTTTTGGAGCGGGCGGCGGATGTGTGCCTGAAGGAACGGCGCCCCCTGGTCATCGTACCCAGGGAAGCGCCTTACAACCAGATTCATCTGGAAAACATGACAAAGCTGTCAGGTTACGGGGCTGTCATAATGCCTGCGTCCCCTGGATTTTACTCCCGTCCAAGGACAATTGAGGAGATGGTGGATTTCTTTGTGACACGGATTCTGGACCAAATGGGAATCCATGAGCCCTCGGAGAGCAGGTGGACGGGAATGGATGTGTGTGTTAAGTAGATAGGGCTGCGTCAGGTTATTCGGCGTCCAGGGCAGCGCGTTCCCGGGCTTCTTCGTCAACGGTTTTTCCTGGGGCTAACAGGTTGAGGAGGAAGGACATGACGCCTGCCACAACCACTGGTTTAGAGAGAAGGGCCTGGGCCAGGGGAGGAAAATTCTCCAGGGCCGCAGTGCCTTCCAGGGTGGACAGTCCCATGGCCAGGGCAATGGATACGCCTACAATCGTACTGTTGCGGGCGGTTAAGGGCTCGCTGGACACTAATTTGAGTCCGGTCAGCGTGATCATACCGAATACAATGAGGGTTCCGCCGCCAATGACCGGGGCCGGAAGGGTGGATACCAGCGCGCTGAATTTAGGTACGATGCCAAGGGCGAGCATAATTGCGCAGGCAATGGTGATGACACGGCGGCTCACTACCTTGTTCATGGACACAATGCCCACATTCTGGCTGAAGGAGGAAACCACAGGCACACCGAAAATGGTGCCTACCAGGGTGGCGATTCCGGATGCGGCCACGCCTCCTGTCAGTTCCTCGCTGCGGGGCTCTCGGTCAAAACCGCCTACCGTGGTGCCTGTGATATCTCCCACGGACTGCATGATATTGACAATGGTAATCAAGAGGATCGGCAGAACCATGGACAGGTCAAAGGACGGCATACCGTAGAAAAAGGGTTTTGGCACTGCCAGCCAGCTGGCGCTTACCACACCGTCAAAATGAACCATGCCCATGCACAGCGCCAGTACGTATCCCACCACGGCGCCCAGCAGGATGGAGGCCATCTTGACCACACCCTTGCACATCAGGTTGAAGAAGAGGACGGCGGCCAGGGTTACAAAGGCCACAATCCAGTTGTTCAGCTGGCCATAGGTGGGGGAACTGGCATTGCCGGCCATGTATTTTAAAGCAATGGGATACAGGGAAAGGCCGATGGACAGGATGATGGTGCCGGTGACCACAGTGGGAAAGAATTTATGCAGTCTGCCTACGCAAAAGCCCAGCGCAATGGTGATAACAGCGCACAGGAGCTGGGCGCCGAACACGCCGGGAAGGCCGTATTGGGCTGCAATCGGAGTAAATACAGGAACACAGGTAAAGCCCGCGCAGAATATGACGGGGAGTCTGGAACCCACGGGACCCAGGGGACAAACCTGTATCATAGTGGCCAGGGCAGACATCATCAGAGAGTACTGAATCATGATGGTCCTGGTGGCAGCATTGGCACCGGCTGCACCGGCTATGACAATGGGTACTGTTACTGTGCCCAAAAACATGGCCATGATGTGCTGCAATGAGATGGGAAGGGCCTTGCTAACAGGCGGTTTGCTGTCAAAGACGTACAGGGAATGGCTTACTTCTTGATTTCGTGCATTCATGTTGGATAAATCTCCTTTCCAGATGCTGACCGGCCTTGCCGGACCAGGAATGTGAGGAATTTTCACATGGAGTATGTTAAAAGTTCCACGAAGCGAGTATAAGTCATTTGTTTTGGTTTGTCAACTTGCATAAAAAACCGTATGTTTATGATAAATAAAATGGCAAAGTGCCTTGATTTGCAAGGGTTTTTTTGAGAAACAGCGGGAAGTATCAGGTGGTAAAACCAGTAAAAAAAGTTTGTTTTTGTAAAAAGTGCTTAAAAAAGTCGTTCTCTGTTGTGATAAAGCGACAATCTTTTTCGAGAATGTTGACTTTTATAGCTGAATTGGTATAATTAGGAAATATATAGATAAATGCAAAGCTTGTGCTTTTTATATCATACTGCGGAACATAAGTTTGGAGACCTTTCTTTACCAAAGGCCGACATGCTTATGTTTTTTTTATCCAGAAAAGGATACCGGGACAGACAGGAGATGGTTAGATGGAACAGATATGTTTAAATATTAACAAAAAAAAATACAATGTGGCAATTGAAAAAAACTGGACTCTGCTCTATGTACTGCGGGAGGAACTGGAGCTCACAGCCGTGAAATGCGGCTGCAATACAGGGGACTGCGGTGCCTGCAAGGTAATTATTGACGGGGAGGCAGTGAATTCGTGCCTTGTCCTAGCCAGGAATGCGGTGGGTAAGACCATTGAGACCGTGGAAGGTTTATCGGACGGAATCCATCTTCATCCAATCCAGCAGGCATTTATTGACGTGGGAGCGGTCCAGTGCGGTTACTGCACACCGGGAATGATCATGTCGGCCAAAGCGCTGCTGGACAAAAATCCCGATCCCACAGAGGCAGAGATAAGAGCCGGTATTTCCAACAACCTGTGCAGATGCACCGGATATGTAAAAATCGTCAGGGCCATTCAGCTGGCAGCCAGCCGGATGCAGAAGGAGGGGAAGTAGAGGATGGAATTACAGACGCCCAAAAACGGAGTGATTGGCACGGATATGCCAGTGAGGGATGCTGCCCTGAAGGTGACCGGACAGTTTAAGTACGTTGGAGATATGACTCTTCCCCATATGCTTCACGCCAAGGTGCTGTTCAGCCCTGTGGCCCATGCCAGAATCAAATCCATAGACACCAGCCAGGCGGAGCAGTTAGAAGGGGTCCGGGCGGTTGTGTGCTGGAAGAATGCGCCGGATGCCCTGTTCAACAGCTGTGGCGAGGAGATTGACGGAGAGAAAACCGAGCGGGTATTTGACAGCACCGTGCGCTATGTGGGAGACAAAGTGGCAGCCGTGGCAGCCGAGACAGCAAAGATAGCGGAGCAGGCCCTGAAGCTGATCCGTGTGGAATACGAGGAGCTGCCATATTACCTGGAGCCGGAGGATGCCCTTAAGGAGGAGGCATATCCCATCCACAAGGATTCCAATGTGATCGAGGAAGTGGTCCAGGAGGCAGGGGATGTAGAGAAGGGGATGGCGGAAGCGGATTATATCTACGAGGACGACTTTGAAACACCTGCCATCCATCATGGGGCCATTGAGACGCACACATCCCTGGCTGTCTATGAGAGCAGCGGCAAGCTCACCGTCTACACGCCCAGCCAGGATGTGTTCGGGCACAGGACCAATCTGTCGCGGATCTTCGGCCTCCCCATGAGCCGGGTCAGGGTGGTGAACCCCGGAATCGGAGGGGGATTTGGCGGGAAGATTGATATGGTGACAGAGCCTGTCACGGCCCTTCTGGCCATGAAGACAGGACGTCCCGTGCGCCTGGTATACACCAGGAGGGAGGATATTCCCTCATCCAGGAACCGCCACAGCATGAAGCTCCATCTGAAAACAGGTATGAAAAAGGACGGCACCATCGTGGCACAGGAAATGGATGTCATTGTGAATGCAGGAGCGTATGCAGGCGGAACCATGAGCATTGTCTGGGCCATGAGCGGCAAATATTTTAAGAACCACAAGACACCAAACCTGCGGTTTCATGCTGTGCCGGTGTACACAAACACCCCTGTGGCAGGAGCCATGAGAGGCTTTGGTTCCCCCCAGGAGTTCTTTGCCCAGCAGTGCCAGCTGAACAGGATTGCAAAGGATCTGGGCATGGACATAATCCAGCTCCAGCTTAAGAACCTGGTGGAGCCGGATGGGTTTGACCAGAGGGACGGCCTGCCCCACGGAAATCCCAGGCCCATTGACTGTGTACTAAAGGGAATGGAATTGTCAGGATACGAGGAGGCTGTCAGGGAACAGGAGGCTGCCGCGGACAGCAGGTACCGAATCGGCGTGGGCATGGCTGTTGCGGCCCACGGCAACGGTGTATTCGGCGTAAGACCGGATACAACGGGAGTCATCATCAAGATGAATGAGGATGGCACGGCTGTGATGTTTACTGGTGTTAGTGATATGGGAAATGGTTCCGTAACCACCCAGACCCAGGTGGTAAGCGAGATACTGGGTATCCCCATGTCGCACATCGAATGTGTCCAGGCCGACACCGATGCAACGCTCTGGGATATGGGAAATTATTCCAGCAGAGGTACGTTTGTGAGCTGCAGCGCAGCGTTAAAGGTTGCCGGCCAGGTGAAAACAGAGCTTCTTAAGGAGGCTTCCGGCCTGCTGGAAGTGGATGAGAGTGAGCTGGATTTAAAGGACCAGAGGGTTTACTGCACTTTCAGGCCTGATACGTCTGCCTCCCTGGCAGAGGTGATCAAATATGCAAAGCAGGCCCATGGCAGGGATATCTGCTGCGCGGACACATTTGCCTCCTGCGCCATGGCCGTATCCTACGGAGCCCATTTTGCCAAGGTCCAGGTGGATATGGAAAACGGCAGTGTAAAGGTACTGGATTACACGGCAGTCCACGACATCGGCAAGGCGCTTAATCCCATGGGCGTGGAAGGCCAGATCGAGGGCGCGGTCCAGATGGGAATTGGCTATGCCCTGACAGAGGGCTTTATACTGGATGATAAGGGAAAGGTAAAGAATACCACCTTAAAACAGTACCACATGCTGAACGCACAGGAGATGCCGCCCATTAAAGTGGGGCTGGTGGAACAGATTGAGCAGTCAGGTCCTTTTGGGGCCAAGAGCATAGGCGAGTGTTCTGTGGTACCTGTGGCCGCGGCAGTGGCAAACGCGGTATCCAATGCAGTGGGAAAACAGGTGAAGCGGATTCCGGTAAGGCCGGCGGATGTGATGAAGCTGATAGAGAGCTGAGCTTGGCGGAAAGAGTTGGAAGCTGGAGAGTTGGACGCTAAAAATATATTATTATAGAAGAAACAGCATTGGGGACAGCGCCGGAAACAGTGGGCTGTCCTCTCTTTTACGGTCCTTTTTTGTCAGGGCTTCTGTCCGTCTAAGGCTGCAAAATTCCGCAGAAACCGTATGAATTCCCGTTCCCTTTTATTAGGCCTGTAGTCTGTCTGGGTCACAAAATAGAGGTTCAGATACAGGTTTTTGTCGCTGATTGGCACGAAACAGAATCCGCGCCCATCCGGGGTTTTGCCTCTGACTGACAGGGAGATGTATTGGCCCTCTCTGATGGCATCAAAGAACTGCCCGCGGTTATCTACCTCCAGGCGGTTGGGATGGTCGGCCAGGCCGACTAACTTCAGGTAGGAGATGGCGGAGACATCATTGAAATGTACGTAGGGATAGTCAAACAATTCTTTTATGGATACGGAAGTTTTCTTATAGAGAGGATGCTCCCTGGAAACCATTACATACAGCGGAATGGAAGTCATAAGCTCTTCGCAGGAACAGTGGAAGTCCCTGGCCAGCCTCAGGTATTTTTCCTTTTTTTCTACGGCGCAGAGAATGAAACCAAGACGCGTACGGCCTGCCGCAACTGACTCTAACACCTCCTGGTTCCCCATTTCTGTCAGACGGTCCGGAAACTGTTTGGCGGACTGTTTTTTAAATTCCAGAAAAAGCCTCATAATATTGGATACGAAATAGGAAGAAATCACCATAGGCTGTTCTGCTTCATCCCAGGACAGCTGTTTTAATTTCTCATATTCACACAGTATGATGCGGGCACTGTCCATGAATTTTATTCCTTTTTCTGTCAGAAGGATTCCGTTGTGGCTGCGTTTGAATAGCTGGCAGCCCAGTTCCTCCTCCAGATTCTTAAGGACTCCGCTTAAATAGGGCTGGGAGACCAGCAGCCTCTGGGCGGCTTTGTTGATGGACCGGCATTCTGCCACGGTCATTGCATATTCTAAATGGCTGAAATTCATGATGTTACCCCTTTTGTGTACAATTTGCCTAATAATAAAATGGTTATAACCCATAAAATATTCGGAATAACCGAATGCCCGGGAGCTATGGTAAGATTATATCACAGAAATAAATAAAAGTTAACGAAACTCCGGGGAAGTAGTTATAAAAATCAAAGAGCCTGTCTGAAGGAAAGGGGTAAAAGAATGTATAGAGAATTACTGGAAGAGGCAAAAACCATGGAGGCAGATCTGATTGCCTGGAGGCGCAGGCTTCACACCATGCCGGAACTGGGGCTGGAGCTGTCTGATACAAGTACGTTTGTTCGGAAAAAGTTAGAGGAGATGGGGATTCCTTATGAGATTAAGGTCAATGGTTCCTGCGTGGTTGGAATTCTTGGAAAAGGGAGCAGATGCTTTATGCTGCGCAGCGATATGGACGGTCTGCCCTTTCAGGAAGAATCAGGGGAGGAATTTGCGTCCCAAAACGGCAGGATGCATGCCTGCGGACATGATCTTCACGCTACCGTGCTGCTGGGAGCGGCAAGGCTTTTGAAGCAGCATGAGTCTGAGCTTAAGGGCCAGGTAAAGCTTCTGTTCCAGCCGGGAGAGGAGACCTTCCAGGGAGCCAGGACAGCCGTTGAGGAAGGTGTACTGGACCATCCAAAGGTGGACAGCGCCTTCGCCATGCATGTGGCAGCCCAGATGTCCCCGGAATATGTTGCCTACGGAAGCCTTCCCATGGCGGGGGTCTATGGATTCAGGATTACCCTGACAGGACAGGGTGGACATGGTTCCCGGCCGGAAAAATGCATTGATCCCATCAATACAGGCGTACATGTCTATCTGGCGCTGCAGGAGCTTATTGCAAGGGAGTGCCCGGCCATCTCAGAGACAGCCCTGACCATCGGACAGTTCTGCGCGGGCAGCGCCTCCAACGTGATTCCTGAGACAGCCGTCCTGCAGGGAACCTTGAGGAGCTTTGACGAAAAGACAATGGCTCATCTGATAGCACGGCTGAATGAAATCGTACCTTCCGTGGCAGAGGCCTACCGCACAAAAGCGGAGATTGAGGTGATAAGCGATGTTCCCATTGTCAGGTGCAATGAGGAGCTGAACCAGGAGATTGTGGAAGGGCTTAAGGAGCTGGAGCCGGAGCTGAAGGCGGTCTGCGCTTATCATGTGATGGGATCGGAGGACTTTGCCTATATTTCCCAAAAAATACCGGCCAGCTATATGTGCATTGGAGCCGGTATCGAGGATGTTTCAAAACGGTATGTGGAGCATAATCCCAAGGTGCGTTTTCATGAGTCTGCCCTTGTCAAAGGCGCTGCTATTTATGCCGGGACAGCCATGAGATGGCTGGAACTCCATGGAAACCAGTAAAATGTGCACAGGGAAAGAGAGGACAATATGGCGGAAAAGAAACGCTTTTTTTACGGTTGGCTCATACTGCTGACCTGTATCCTGATTATGGGGCTGGGATATGCGCCTCTGGTGAGCTGCGCAAGCCTGTTCACAAAACCGGTGACAGAGGATCTGGGATTTACCAGGAGCGGATATGCGCTGGTCAGCACCATTGCAGCCCTGATGATGGCATTTATGTCGCCGTTCATTGGAAAGATCATGTCAAAGCCGTACATGCACAAAGCCCTGGTGGTGTGTATGATTGGAAACTGTCTGGCGTACTACTGTTATTCCTTTGCCAGCACCCTGCCCCAGTTTTACGTGACAGCAGCCTGTATCGGATTTTTTGAATGCGGCTCCACTATGATTCCGGTCAGCGTACTGATTACCAACTGGTTCAGGAAAAAGAGGGGACTGGTTATGAGCATTGCCATGGTGGGATCCAGTATAGGCGGAACTATATTAAGCCCCATAATCGGAAACCTCATCGCATCCCAGGGATGGCGGTTTACATATAAGGCCGTGGGCATAACCAGGCTGGTTATCCTGGTTCCGCTGGTGCTGCTTGTCATCAGGAGGACTCCCGCTGATATGGGGACCAAGGCATATGGCGCGGATGAAGAGGGAGAGACAGGAAAAGCCAGGAAAACAGAGCGGGAGTGGAATGTGTCGCTGAAGGAAGTAAAGAAAAAGCCCATGTTCTGGTGCTTTGTATTGGGATGCACGCTGATTTCAGCCACTGCGGCCGTCATTACCCAGATACCGGCCTCGGTTATGGATGCCGGATATGCAACCACCACAGCGGCCTCCATCGCCTCCTTGTACCTGTTTATTGCCATTCCCGGAAAATTGGTACTGGGACATATTTATGACAGGTATGGTGTGAAGGCAGGAATACTATTTGGAAATACCATGTTTTTTCTTTCCGTTGTTTGTTTGATATTTATTAAACATCAGCCCTTCCTGTACCTGATGGCAATATTGTTTGGATTCGGGACCTGTATAGGAACTGTAAGCGCTCCGGTTATCACCAGCGGCATCTTCGGCACAAAACATTACGCAGAAATCTATGGATTCCTGAGTCTGTTTCCCAGCGTGGGATACGCCCTGGGCGGCCCTCTGATTGCGTCAGCCTATGATTTGACAGGCTCATACAACATTGCCTGGATTATTGTGGCAGTCCTGTCCATCGTCATGACGGCATTTCTTTTGTACTCCTACAGGGTCAGCCGCGTGTGCATAAAGGAGCAGGAAAAAACTGCTGACAAGCAAAAAACACAATGAAATAACGGCAAAATGCGTTAAAAATTAAACACATTTTACCTATTGACTGAAAATATTAAGTGTGATACTATGACATTAGCACAAAGCAGAATCGTATAGAAATGCTTTTGTTGACAATTTTATATAATCGGATGATGGATTCGGGAGAGACTGCACAGGCAGCGCCGAAGGGGAAGCGAAGAACTCTCAGGCAAAAGAACCGGATACTGGACGAAACTCTGGAAAGCGATAGCACCGACGAAGCCAAATCTTTCAGGTACAAAGACAGAGCGCATGAACATTATTTGTTCGTGCGCTTTTTTTGATATCCGGACCATGGATACAGGGCATGTGTGTATACGGGTCTCCTTCAAAAAAAGCGCGCGGTACAAACAGGGAGGTGGTATGGTTTCGGAGGTAGAAACAGGGCATATGGATGTGTCTGTGATGAAGGGCATACGGATATGTCCGTGATGAAAAATAAAAAGGAGGATATGAACCAATGGTTGAACAGGTAATGGATTTTATTGAAGGATATGACAAGGAGATAGGGGAGGCAATCAAGGCGGAGTGCGGACGCCAGAGAAGGAATCTGGAGCTGATTGCTTCCGAAAACATTGTGTCGGAGCCCGTGATGGCTGCCATGGGCACGGTTCTCACCAACAAATACGCGGAAGGATATTCAGGAAAACGCTATTACGGCGGATGTGAGTTTGTGGACGTGGTGGAGACCATTGCCATTGAGCGGGCAAAGAAGCTGTTTGGATGCGACTATGTGAATGTACAGCCTCATTCCGGAGCCCAGGCCAACATGGCTGTGTTCGTAGCCATGTTAAAGCCGGGCGACACGGTTATGGGTATGAACCTGGACCACGGCGGCCATCTGACACACGGAAGCCCTGTGAACTTCTCAGGACTGTATTTCAACATTGTGCCCTACGGCGTCAATGAGGATGGGTACATTGATTATGACAAACTGGAGGAAACAGCAGTTGCCTCCAAGCCGAAACTTATCATCGCAGGGGCCAGCGCCTACTGCCGGACCATTGATTTTAAGCGGTTCAGAGAAGTGGCCGACAAGGTGGGAGCTTACCTGATGGTGGATATGGCCCACATCGCCGGGCTGGTGGCGGCAGGCGTGCATCCCAGTCCCATTCCATATGCGGACGTGGTGACCACAACGACCCACAAGACCTTAAGGGGTCCAAGGGGCGGCATGATTCTGGCCAACCAGGCAGCAGCAGATAAATTCAATTTCAATAAGGCCATTTTCCCGGGAATCCAGGGCGGACCTTTGGAGCATGTTATTGCAGCCAAGGCAGTCTGCTTCGGTGAGGCGCTGCGGCCGGAGTTCAAGGCTTACCAGGAGCAGGTGGTTAAGAACGCGGCAGCCCTGGCGGCAGCTCTTAAAAAGCAGGGCTTTCACATTCTCACAGGAGGAACAGATAACCACCTGATGCTGGTGGACCTGAGAGGAATGGACGTATCCGGCAAGGAACTTCAAAACCGCTGCGACCAGGTATACATCACTCTGAATAAGAACACGGTTCCCAATGACCCCAGAAGCCCCTTTGTCACTTCGGGCGTGCGCATCGGAACACCGGCAGTCACCTCCAGGGGGCTGAAGGAAGAAGATATGGAAAAGATTGCTGAGTGCATCTGGCTGGCAGCCACTGATTTTGAGGCTAAGGCTGATTATATCAGAGGCGAGGTTGACAAAATCTGCGGTAAATATCCGCTGTACCAGTAAGCTGCCGGGAAACTGGAAATGAGACGAAACAGTTGGGGAACTGTTGAGATGCAACCATAGAATATGGAGAAAAAGGAGCAGAGAATATGGAATTAAAGACACCGCTGTATGACATGCATGTAAAGTATAAGGGAAAGATTGTGCCGTTTGCAGGCTACCTCCTTCCGGTCCAGTACGAAAAGGGAGTGATTGCGGAGCACATGGCAGTGCGTGAGCAGTGCGGCCTTTTCGATGTGTCCCATATGGGTGAGATATTGTTAAGCGGGCCGGATGCCCTGAAAAATGTAAATATGCTTCTGACCAATGATTATACGGTTATGGAGGACGGTACAGCCAGATACAGCCCCATGTGCAACGAGGCAGGAGGCGTGGTGGACGACCTGATTGTCTATAAAATTAAGGACAACAGCTATTTCATCGTTGTCAACGCATCCAACAAGGATAAGGATTACCAGTGGATGAAGGACCATGTGTCCGGTGATGTGGAGCTTAAGGACATATCAGGCCAGGTGGGCCAGCTTGCCCTTCAGGGACCAAAAGCCCTGGATGTACTTAAGAAGGTGGCGGACCCGGATGCCATTCCGGATAAGTATTATACCTTTAAGAAGGACTGCTGCATAGACGGTATTCCCTGCATCATCTCCAAAACAGGGTATACAGGTGAGGATGGAGTGGAAATTTACATGGCCGGGAACGACGCTCCCAGGCTGTGGGAGCTTTTGCTGGAGGCTGGCAGGGAGGAAGGGCTGATACCCTGCGGCCTGGGAGCCAGGGATACCCTGCGTCTGGAGGCATCCATGCCCCTTTACGGACATGAGATGGATGACACCATCACTCCGAAGGAGGCAGGTCTTGGTATCTTTGTCAAAATGGATAAGGAGGACTTTATCGGCAAAAAGGCATTGCAGGAAAAGGGACCTCTTACCAGGAAGCGCGTGGGACTTAAGGTTACGGGCAGGGGCATCATCCGAGAGCATGAGCCGGTATTTGCCGGGGAACAGCAGATTGGAACCACCACGTCCGGCACCCATTGCCCGTATCTGGGATATCCGGCAGCCATGGCATTGGTGGATATTGAATACAAGGAGCCGGGCACCCAGGTCGAGGTGGATGTGAGAGGCCGCAGGGTTGGAGCGGAAGTGGTGAAGCTTCCATTTTATAAGAGAGAGAAATAAGCAGGGATTATGAAATGCTCAAAACAAGGAGGAAATAAAAAATGAACGTGCCAAAGGAATTAATGTATACAAAATCCCATGAGTGGGTAAAAGCAGTGGATGACACAACCGTGACGGTAGGACTTACGGATTATGCCCAGGATGCCCTGGGAGACCTGGTGTTTGTAAACCTTCCGGAGCCGGGAGACGATGTGACGGCAGGCGAGGCATTTTCAGATGTGGAGTCCGTGAAGGCAGTATCAGATGTACTTTCTCCTGTTACCGGCCAGGTAGAGGAAATCAACGAGGAACTGTTAGACAGTCCGGAATCTGTAAACCAGAGCCCCTATGATGCATGGTTCATCAAAGTAAAAGGCGTAAGCGGCAAAGAGGAACTGATGGACGGGGAGGCCTACGAGGCATATCTGGAAACACTGTAGACATCTTGAAAAGGAGGTGGACCCATGGGTTCTTATGTACCCAATACCAGTGAAGAGCAGCAGGAAATGCTCAGGGAAATCGGCTTTGACAGCTTTGAGGCGCTGTTTTCCCATATCCCCGGGGAGGTCCGTGTAAAAGGCGGTTTAAAACTTCCTGAGGGACTTTGCGAAATGGAAGTCATCGGTAAGATGAAGGAAATCGCAAAACAGAATGTGGTGTTTAAACATATATTCAGAGGGGCGGGAGCATACAGCCATTACATACCTTCCATTGTAAAGAGCGTGGTATCCAAGGAGGAATTTCTTACATCCTATACCCCTTACCAGGCTGAGATCAGCCAGGGCATTCTTCAGTCCATATTTGAATATCAGACCATGCTCTGCCAGCTTACAGGCATGGATGTGTCCAATGCTTCTGTCTATGACGGGGCCACGGCAGCAGCCGAGGCAGCGGCCATGTGCAGGGATAGGAAGAGAAGCAGGATATATCTGTCCGCAACCACCCATCCGCAGGTCACGAAGGTGGTAAAGACTTACTGCTTCGGAAGCGGAGCCCAGGTGGTGATGGTTCCTGAAAAGGACGGAGTCACGGACGCGGACGCCTTAAGGGAATTAATGGACGGCACGGCAGCCTGCTTCTATGTGCAGCAGCCTAACTACTATGGCAATCTGGAGGATTGCAGCCTTCTGGGAGAAATCACCCATGAAAAGGGAGCCAAATATATCATGGGCTGCAACCCCATCTCCCTGGCGCTCCTGCCCACACCGGCAGAATGCGGGGCGGACATTGCGGTGGGAGACGGCCAGCCCCTGGGCATGCCTCTCAGCTTCGGAGGACCGTACCTGGGCTTTATGACAGCCACATCAGCTATGGGAAGGAAGCTTCCGGGCAGAATCGTGGGAGAGACAAAGGATGTGGACGGCAGGAGGGCGTATGTGCTGACCCTTCAGGCCAGGGAACAGCATATCAGACGTGAAAAGGCCAGCTCCAACGTGTGCTCCAACCAGGCTCTCTGCGCCCTGACTGCCAGCGTATATATGGCGGCCATGGGAGCAGATGGGTTAAGAAAGACTGCTGTTCTCTGTACCTCCAAAGCACATTACCTGAAGGAACAGCTGGAACAGGCCGGCCTCACGGCCAGGTATGACAGGGAATTCTTCCATGAGTTCGTCACTGAAAGCGATACGGACAGCGGCCTAATCTTAAAAGCTCTGGAGGAGAAGGGAATCCTGGGAGGACTGCCTCTGAGCAGCAGGGAGATTCTCTGGTGCGCCACTGAGCAGAACCGGAAGGAAGATATGGACCAGGCGGTTCAAATCGTGAAGGAGGTATGCGGAGCATGAAATTAATATTTGAAAAGGGAACTCCCGGCAGGCACTGCCACCTGCTTCCGGATTGCGACGTGCCGGTCCATCAGATAGGAGTTGGCAGGAAGGAGAAGCTGAATCTGCCGGAGCTCTCTGAAAATGAAATCAGCAGACATTATACCGGCCTTGCGGGGCGCGCCCACGGCGTCAACAACGGTTTCTACCCCCTTGGCTCCTGCACCATGAAGTATAACCCAAAGGTAAACGAGGAGGCGGCGTCGCTGGAGGGCTTTGCGGGCATCCATCCGCTGCAGCCGGAACATACGGTCCGGGGCGCCCTCAGGGTATTCGATCTGGCGGAGTAGTATCTGTGCGAGATAACCGGTATGGATGCAATGACCTTCCAGCCCGCGGCAGGCGCCCATGGGGAATTTACGGGTCTGCTGCTGATTAAGGCTTACCATCACTCCAGAGGGGATGAAAAGAGGACGAAAATCATTGTTCCGGACTCTGCCCACGGCACCAATCCCGCCAGCGCCACCATGGCCGGCTACAGCGTTGTCAGCATCCCCTCCAGGGAGGACGGATGTGTGGATCTGGATAAGCTTAAGGAGGCAGTGGGGGAGGACACGGCAGGACTGATGCTGACCAATCCAAACACGGTAGGGCTCTTTGACAAGAATATCCTGGAGATTACCCGCATTGTCCACGACGGGGGAGGGCTGTGCTATTACGACGGAGCCAACCTCAACGCGGTCATGGGTATTGTGAGGCCGGGAGATATGGGATTTGACGTAATCCACCTGAACCTCCACAAGACATTTTCCACGCCTCACGGCGGGGGCGGTCCGGGAAGCGGCCCTGTCGGCTGCAAGGAATTCCTGCGTCCCTTCCTTCCGGGCTTTATGGTCAAGGGGCCGCAATCCATTGGAAGCGTGAAGATGTTCTATGGAAACTTCGGGGTGGTGGTAAAGGCGCTGGCCTACATCATGACCCTGGGCAGGGAAGGCATTCCCGAGGCGTCATCCAATGCAGTGTTAAATGCCAATTATATGATGAATAAGCTGTCAGACCTGTATCAGATGGCTTACAATGAAACCTGCATGCATGAGTTTGTGATGACGCTGGAGGATTTGAAGCACGATATCAATGTGTCGGCCATGGATATTGCCAAGGCACTTCTGGATTACGGCATCCATCCTCCCACCATGTATTTCCCACTGATTGTCCACGAGGCCCTGATGGTGGAGCCTACTGAGACAGAGTCAAAGGAAACCCTGGACGAAGCCATTGAGGTGTTCCGCAGCATATATGAAAAAGCAAAGGCAGATCCGCAGAGCCTTCACCAGGCTCCGGTCAAAACACCGGTCCGCAGGCTGGACGAGGTAACTGCGGCCAGAAAGCCAGTGCTGCGCTATATCGGGGAGTAAGTAACTGATTTACGAAAAAATACAGGCAGTGCTCAGGAGCGTGTTGAAATGAATTTTCAGACACGCTCCGGCGCTCTTTGGCGGCAATAGGAGGAAAAATGGCAGATATATTTGATTTGGTTATCATAGGAGCAGGTCCCGGCGGTTATGTGGCGGCGATTAAGGGCGCCAAGCTGGGCCTTTCGGTGGCAGTGGTGGAAAACAGGGAGGTAGGGGGAACCTGCCTGAACCGTGGCTGTATTCCGGCCAAAGCCATGATTCATGCGTCCCAGCTTTACAGGGAGATGAAGGAGGGCGGGCAGTTCGGCATCTTTGCAGAGAATGTCCGGTATGAGTATGATAAGATTCTGGAATATAAGGAGGGAACGTCAGGAAGCTTAAGACAGGGAGTGGAACAGCTCTTTAAGGCAAACAACGTGACACTGGTTAAGGGAACCGGCACCCTGCAGGCGGACAAAACCGTGCTGGTGACAGGGTGCGAAGGGAAAGAGGAGAGCCGGGTGCTGAAAGGAACGCATGTGCTGCTGGCCTCAGGCTCAAAACCCATGAACCTGCCCATTGAGGGACTGGATCTGCCGGGGGTTCTGACCAGCGACGGGCTGTTGGGGCTGCAGCATGCGCCGGAAAGCCTGCTGATTATCGGCGGAGGCGTAATCGGAGCTGAATTTGCATCTGTATTTTCATCCCTTGGCATCCGTGTAACCATCGTGGAGGCCCTTCCCAGGCTGCTGGCAAACCTGGATAAGGACATTTCACAGAACCTGAAAATGATTCTCAAAAAGCGGGGAATCAAAATCTATACAGGGGCCATGGTAAAGAGGATTGAAAAGACGGAACACGGTCTGGCCTGTGTCTTTGAGGAAAAGGGTGAGGAGAAGCGGGAGGAAGCAGATTATGTGCTGTCGGCCGCCGGCCGGGTGCCTGAAACGGAAAAGCTGCTGGGACCGGGGACAGAGCTTGCCATGG
>UMHN01024750.1_pt1 | contig 19096 bp, 18 predicted proteins | sample 1965541 | NCBI WGS metagenome assembly UMHN01 (sample SAMEA4836099, study PRJEB28245) | human gut metagenome | biome: gut microbiome; material: fecal sample | place: Denmark | collected 2008
GGCGGCTAACAACTTATGTCAAGGCGGAAAATAGAATGGTTACCATAAAAAAATATTCTTATATAGAATGAAATAATTTTGAATAGGCAAAAATCATTTTCTCTTTAGTAAACTTCTGTTCAAACAGACTCTTTGACCGTTCTCCCATTCCAATTAAGTCAACATTCTTTTCCAATAAATCAAGTAAAAGTAAAGATAGTTTCTGATAATCAGGTGGTATCAAATAGCCACTTTTCCCATCTTCAATCATTTCAGGAATTCCAGCAACTTGAGTAGATATGATAGGAAGAGAACAGCGCATTGCCTCAAGAATAGAAATAGGCAAACCTTCATCCTTACTTAATAAAATAAATACATCTGCAGTCAATAAATAAGAGGTTACATCCGCTACACTACCAACAAACTTAACCTCTGTATGTATATTCTTACGACTAAAATTCTCTAATTCATTTCTAACATTTCCGTCTCCAACTAATGTTAATGAATATCTTTTCTGTAAATCATTAGGTAAAGATGCTAATGCTTGAAGAATACCCATTTGATTTTTTCTGTCGCAAAGAGTTCCGACACAAACTAATTGAATAATAGAAGATTTAATATCTCTATCCTTCTTAATAAATGGCTTTGTTTCCAACCCATTATAAACAAAAAATGTTTTATCAAAAGGAAATTCTGGATACAATTCTCCAAATTTCTTACGCGGATAATCTGCAACGAATCCCACTCTATCGATACGCGAAAACGTGTAACGTTCTAAATATCTAAATAATGGTCGTAACCATACAACATTCAATAAAGGAAATGTCTCAAAAAACATTCCCCATATATCTCCACTGGAATGTAATGATAGCAAGATAGCCTCTTTACCTTTTTTTTTCCTTCTTAAATATGCATAACAAGTAAAAAACTCATGAAAATAAACTATATCAACAACTCGATTTTCTTTTTTATATTTATTTACTATATAAACATGGTTCTTCAAATATAAAATATAGAGCAACAGCAATGAGCCTACAGTGGTTCTTTTAGCCATTGAAAAAATACGTGTTCGTAATGTTTCCTTACTTTCAACTTTTCCAAAGTTATAATTCGTGCTCCACGCTTTATAATCCCCTTTAGAAATAATATTCATATCCACATTTAAATCCGAGAAGCTATCAGCTGAACACTTCAAACCACTAAGAAATTTAGAAGCACCATTAGGAGCTTCTAACCAGCCAGAGTATACAATATCAACCTTTTTCATTACAAAATTCTTTTAATAACAATTCTGTTGACTTGATCTCTGAAATTCCCCAATATTTTTCCACAACCTCTCTCTGAGAATCTTTTATTTCAAGCCGATATTCAGAAAAAGCATTTTCTATTTCTTGTGTCTCTTCCATCTCAGTTTCAATTTCTTGATTTTGATTACGTACATTTTTAATGCGTTTTTCTTCCATAGTTGAATTTGCAATATAATTTACAGATTGCGAAAAAATATAATGAGGACGATTTAAATAGATGCAATATCCAATATGTGTACCTACCGCATTAGAAATAGTCATATCTGCTAACTTTATCAAACTTTTCAACCTTGAAAGGAAGCACACATCAAAGCGATTCCCCGCAGTTACTATAACACAATTACTATTTCGATATAATGAAACTATTTCTTCATTCAAAGCATCCAACCAGTATAGCGATACCAATACCGTATCAAAATCATTACGTTTAGAATTAATAAAAGTAATAAACTCCTGAATATCATAATCAGCTGTTACATTTTTTATCGAATGAGAAGGAAACACTAATAAAGTCTTTCCTATTTTAGCTTTCATGTGTTTTAGCTCTTCCTCATTAAGAAAATCTTTAGCATAATGAATATAAGGCCCTATTTTTATTATAGGAAGCCCTATTCCACCTTGCAATAAAAATTTCTTTCGATTCTCTGAAAATGTAATTATTCTAGAAATTTTCCATAAACGCTCATTTTTAGGTATTACAGAACCTAAAAAGACCCCATGTTCAATATAAGCATCTAAATCTCCCTTATAATGCATATATTCTTTTAAAGCATTAGATATACCATAATAATTATTATCCGTAACTTTATCATTTGGATAATATGGCAGGGGAGTTGCTAAAGAAGAATAATCAAAAAGATTCAATCCACTCCTTTTTTCTATTTCTTTCTTATAAATATGCCCATTTTTTATTTTTATAAGGCTATTCATCAAAAATATTAGAAACTCAGAACGAATAATCAAACTACGGATAGTATCTAAAAATATTTTCATGTCACACTATATCTCCACTTTTCCAATAAAGTATTTCTTTATGATTACAAGGTTTAAAAGGTTCTATTCCAATATGATGAGTACACCTCATATTTTCAGGCGGCAATTGCATATAGTCTCCAAAATACTCTCTCAAATAAGCGTCATAATTATTGGGGATAAAAAAAGTATATCCTTCAAAGACATGTTCCTTTAAAGGAAACACAAAATGTTTAGAAAACTGAAATGTTTCATTAATCTCCATTCTATAGGCTAACTTTGATGCCCCTAAATAATCTGAATGAAATAATTTATTGAAAAATTGATGTATAGGTAGATTCAGTAAAGAAATAATTTTTCTATTTATTCGTCCGATTGTCTGTTGAATCAATGATTTTATAGGAGAGTGTAATTCTGAGTAATTGGTACCATGCAAAAATAATTTCAAATTTCTTTGCATAAAAGGATATCGAATATAATCCATTGGGAATATATCAATAAAAATACCTTTATGACAATTTAAACGAGCAACATTTTGTTCTTCATAGGTGCTGTATTTATCCCTTAATTTAGTGATATACAACGGATACTTTTTATCCGTCTTTCTTGTCTGTAAAAAGACATCATCGGGAAGTTCTTGTTGTGCAATTTCTATAAATTTTTCATAATCATCACTCAACATAGCAACATCAATATCATCATCCCATGGAATAAATCCATTATGTCTAATTGCTCCGATTAAGGTTCCACCATCCAACCAATACTTAAGATTATTCTTACGACAAATGTCGTCAAAAACACGAAGTAACTTTAACATTACTAACTTAGCTTGCCCTAGTTCATCGCAACCTTCTTCTCTATTATCTAATATCATAAAAATATTTTATAAATAATTTAATTCGACCCTTTAATGATAATTTTCTCATAGGAACCATAGAAGAAACATAATCGTGATAATAGTTTATATTAAAAAAAGGAGACTGTCTATATATATACCACCAATCTTCAAACCCTAAACATAAGCTGTTCCATGGTTTAACTCCTGTATAATGGATAACACCATCACACATAGCTTCTTTCAATTCATTCTCACAAACATTATTATAATCATTGAATATATGCGTTGTTAATGCTTTATAATATTGCTGTGTAAAATTATATTTAACAGGTAATATATATTTCCTCATATCACAACTTAAATTAATAATATCTTGATCTTGATATAGAAATTTTCTTTTCGATAGTTCAAGCCATTTTAAATCAATCTGGTCTTCTCTTATTTTCTCACAATTCAAAATAATAAATCCTGCATTAATGTAATCAGAATCCATACAGCCTAATTCTTTTCCATAATTATAATCTACTTTATCTTCAATATACGACCTAACCCCAGCAACATAATAATCATTCAAGTCAATATTATCAAATATTTCATTTAAAGAACATTTGAATATAATATCCACATCTGAATAAATAATTTTATCATACTTTGGTAACAGTTCTGGTATTAGCAGTCTAAAATAAGTAGCTTTAGTTATATCTCTAACTTCGTAACTATCAGAGAAGCTATTATTAGCTTCTATAAAATTTAAGCTATAACAATGTGGATTTTTTTTTAATTGTACATACCCCTCAAAAGATTCAAACTTCTCTTTAGAAGTAGTTATTATATGTATATCATATTGAACATCTTGACCACATGATAACAAAAGAGAATAAATACACACACCTGTTTGCATGATAAAGTTTTCATCTGATGCAAATACAATAGGAATAATTTTCATAAAGTTAATATTTTATAATACAACCGTTATAACTTACACTTCAATAATCAATTCTTACGTTTTATAAAACTATATAAAAGTTTTTTTTCTTTTTTTGTTAGCCCCAAAGAAACAATAGCTCCACCTAAAAGCGCAAGAAATAGAATAGTCGTAGAAAATAATTTTTCCCAGCCACCATTCATTTGCAATGATACATAAATTGGTAACGGTAATGATATAGCTGTTACCAGCAATATTTTAACTAGTACGTTCATTAAATACTCTGATAAGGATAATTTAATAAGATATACCATGTAAATAGGTCTTACTATCGAGCATATAAAATTTAATATAACTTTTAAGGCCAATGCACTCCAAGCATCACAACCTATCATTAAAAGAAAATATGCTAAAGGTATATTCAATAATCGTATAGTTGACATTAGAAGTTGATGATTCCTCAAATTACCTGTTGCATAGACAGAAATCCATAAAGGTGCCGAATAAGAGTCAACAAGTGAATACAATACAACAAAAAAGATAAATAAAGAAGTATCAGTAGGTACCTCACCTAACCATAGACGCAAAACAAAATCAACATTTAATAAGACTGGTACAGATACTAAAAATAATAAATAGTAAGAAATCTTCGATGTTGAATAAATTAAGTTTAAAAAATAGATTCTATCCCCCTTTGCATAAGTTTTGATTATCTGTGGTTCAAATGCTTGCGTAAAACTATGCAAAAATGCATTTAATTGTCCATTAACACTGTTAGCTATACCTAATGCAGCATTAGCAACTACCCCGACAAATATATTAAAAAATATAACTATTGATTGAGTTATTCCAACATCAACAGCACTTACCAGTAAGCTCCAGCCTGAGTATTTTATCATTTTAGCCAGCAAAGAAGAATCCCAACAAAAATGATAATTACATTCTTGAAACGTTCGTTTACAATGCCAATAGTACCACAATAGAATTAACAGTCCCACTAAAAAAGTAAGAAAGGAATATAAAATCAATTTATCAAAAGATAAATTGATTAATAAATATAGTGTCCCTAACTTTAATAGCACTTCTATAATACTGGTATAAGCAAAAAAATTCATTTGCTCATGTGCAATAATAGAAGAATGATATGGAGTCTTTATAATACTTACAACAAATGAAAATATTGCAAATTGATACGCCCAATTGGCTGCAAACAAACGACCATCCGGCAACACAATTTTGGTATTAAGAAACCATAACCCTACTGTCTCTGATAATATAAAAATAATAACAGCAAGAATCCAATGGGTATTAATACTCATAGAAAAGGTCTTTTTCAGCCTTTCCTTATCATTTAAACCTAAATCATATGCTAAAAACCTATATGTCGCATTTGTCAATGCACTTTGTAAAAATGAAAAAAGGACAACAACACTTCCTATTACATTATAAACACCATAATCCTCTATTCCTAATGTTCTAAGTACAACTCTTGATGTGTATAGGCCTACACACATCACTATAATCATTCTTAAAAACAAGAAAAAAGTATTCTTTGCGACCCGTTTAGTGTTTTCTGAATTATCCATTTAATTATCCTATTTTTCTTGCTAGTGTATTCTTTAACTAATGTAACTTTGCAAGAAACGGCTTCCTTTCTCTAAATCTTGATTCACTTGCTTACCTAATACTTCCTTCAAATATTTGGGGGGTAATCCAAATCCCGGCCTTACAGAACGTACATTTTGTTCAGTAATAAGCTCCCCTTCTTTCATATTTTCTGCTACATATAAAGAACGGCAAAATTCTCTACCAGACCTCATTTTATCTGTCAATTCATAAGAAACCATACCAATTGACGCCTCTGCCATTCGCACATCTTTAACCATTTGGGTAAACTCCTGTTCATTCATTGAAAAAGATGCATCAGGTCCCCCTATTTCACGATTAACAATAAAATGCTTCTCAATCATTGTTGCTCCCATCGTAACAGCTACAATAGGAGAAACGCTACCAATGGTATGATCTGATAACCCTGATTGTACGTGAAAACGCTCAGATAAATTTTTAATCATACACAGGTTAGCTTCTTCGACAGGTGCAGGATACGAAGACGTACATTTCAATAAGGTTATATCATTATTACCAACTGAACGGCAAGTATCAACTGCCAATTGTATATCATCCATTGTTGCTATACCAGTAGATATAACAACAGGCTTCATTTTACTCGCAACATATTCTATCAAGGGCGTATCGGTAATTTCAAATGAAGCTATCTTATAAATCGGATTATTCAATGATTCAAGAAAATCGACAGCTGTTTTATCAAAAGGCGATGAAAAACAAATTAATCCTTCTTCTTTAGCTACATGAAATAATTCTTCATGCCATTCCCAAGGTGTATAAGCTTCCTGATATAAATCATATAGAAATTTTCCATCCCATATAGTACCCTGTTTTATCTTAAAGTCTTCTGCATGGCAATTTAAAGTTATTGTATCAGCAGTATATGTTTGCAACTTTATAGCATCTGCACCTGCCCTTTTAGCAGCCTTTATTGTTTCTATCGCAATTTTTTTCTGACCATTGTGGTTTGCAGACATCTCTGCAATAAGCATACATCTATTTTTCATTTTCTCTTATTTTATCATTCTCAATATTTCTTCCATTTTCCCCATCGTATCTGTTTGAAGAATTATATATCCTAAACGATCCAATGAACTCATAATTACCGCATCCGAATACGGTTTTATATCGTATCTAACAACAGCCAAAGAATATGATGACTTTACAAAATTGACACAACGTTCATAATTCAATGTATTAAGAAATTGTATAGCTGAACATTTATGGTATTTATGAACAATATCAATAGGCATACCTAATGAACAATTTATTAGATTTCCCAACATATCTACACCTGTAGAAAGAGGTACTAAATCTGATGTAATATAATCTCCACCCAGGCGACAGGCGATTTCTATTATATAAGCACCAGTATCATTCAATTTAACTTCTGTATGAGAAGGACAATTGTCCAATCCGATTAACTTGATAGCATTTAAAACTGTATCAGCAATGAGTTTATATTCCTGTTCGCTTATCCGTGCAGGTTCTATATGTGTATCTTCGACAAAATACCCCTGTTTCTCACCTATTACCATTTTTTCTGTTATCGCAACAATACTTGTTTCATTATTTTGGGTAAAAGTTTCTACACTGAATTCACGTCCTACTATAAAGTCTTCTATTAAAACTTGATGATGACGAGAATATAACATAGCATTTTCAAAAGCCTTTCGTAATTCCTCCATACCATTCACCAACTGAACTCCTCGACTGGCAGAGGAATCTACCGGTTTCACAACATAAGGGAAATCACAAAAAGAGCTCAATTCTGTACTTTGATTACATAAATAAAAAGAAGGTGTCAGGATTTGATTTTCTCGGAATAATTTTCTTTGAAGATACTTATTTGTACAAATAGAAGCAACATTTGATGACATTGCAGGCAAGCCAAATTCTTCAGATATAGATGCTACAATATTAACAGGGGCATCGGAAGTCGTAAGAATGCCATCAATATCAAGCTCCAAAGCGTATTGCTTCAGCATATCTAAATCCATTGTACTTACAACTAACGCTCTATCTGCATACTGCATACCAACAGCAGAAGCATTCATATCTGCAACAATCGTATAGACACCTAACGATTTAGCTTTCTCTATTATTGGAAGCTGCATTTCACCAGCTCCTAGAATTAAAAGCTTCTTCATATAAAACACCGATAAATATTATAGATTTAAAAATATATCTTTCACTTTCACTGCTTGAGATTCATAATTAATATCTAGCTTTTTATAATAAAAGTTTGTGATATCATCTAGACAAAAACTCAAATCACCTGAAAGAAAATTACCCAATGGATAAATAAAATGTTCTCTTTTTAAATAATTATAAAATTCAATCTGATTATCTACATAATAACCTGCTGCAATTGGTAATTCTACTGCCAGAGCTTCATTACATATAGTACTCGCTGAGAATATTCCTAAATCAGCTTTATTAAATAATTGAACAATCTCTTGAGCAGAAGCTTTGATATATCGATCTATATATTTATAATGCTTTTTAGAAATATGAACAGTATCACCAGCTAATACCATTACATTCAAAGATTTATCAAGTAATAAATTAATTAATCGATCTGTTAAATTATAAGGATCAGCCCCACCTATTCCCAATATAATATTCTTAATTTCATTGCACGCAGGGCGAGTATATCTATTTTCCAAAAAAGGTTTTCTCAAAAAAGCCCATTCTAATCCACCATAAAAGCGAGTAAAAGTTTCTAAAGAATAAGAATCAATACTACAAGGATCTGGACAGAAAAGTACGTCACAATAAAAATGTCGAGTATGGATATCATCAATACATACTAATTTGCATCCTTTCAACTTTATTGTTTTCTGAAAATTAGTATCAAAGAAATAGTTATCCAGTACCACAATATCATCAGTATTTAAAGAAGAAAGAAAAGCGCTATTATATTGTAGTATATCATTTCCTTCTAATGGAAGGTAGCTGCAAACATTCGTTATTTCATTTAATTGATAAGTACTTGGTTTATAAGTTGCAAAAAAACATATAAAATGCTCCCGAAGTATATTAGCTAAAGCCAAAGTGCGTGTAAAATGACCATAACCAATACTTTTACTAGCATCTGCTCTTAGAACAACTCTTTTTTTCATTTTTTCATCAATTGATATTTCATCTCTGCCAACTGCCAATCAATTTCAGTATCTAAGTCTTGTACCTCCAATTCATTCAAGATCATAGCACCTGTATTTTCTCCCCAAAAATCATTATATTTACAAAAAGACTGCCATGTAGCTATATAGAACTGACCTGCATCATGATATATTGTTTGCAAATCTTGTGAACGAGAGTTTACAAACTGTGGTTCTCTCATTTTTACACGTTTAAAAGAATCTAGAATTAAAGATCTCTGAATAGGATATGAAAAGGCAACTATTGGGAAAATAGAATCATATCTACTTTCTTGCATCTCTTGATACGCTTTCTTTAATATATCTTTTGTTATAAAAGGTGCTGTTGCATAAATACAACTAATAATATCAAAAGCCTGATTTCTCTCATGATAATAACTTATCACCTCATTTATTACATCAGATGTGGTCGCATAATCATTCGCTGTATCAGCGCTTCGCATAAAAGGAACTTTTGCACCATATTGTTGTGCAATATTTGCAATTTCATCATCATCTGTAGAAACCATTACCTCATCAAATAATTCAGATTGTAATGCAGCTTCTATTGAATACGCAATGATAGGTTTACCCATAAAAGGCTTGATGTTTTTTCGTGGAATACGTTTACTACCACCACGTGCAGGAATAATTGCTATATTTTTCATTTTTTTTGTTTAATAGTTAAATTTGGACTATAACCAAAAACGATACAATTATCAGGTACATTTTCATCTTTCACACCTGAATTAGCCCCAATAATTACATTATCACCTATATTGCAATCTCCAATAATAGATGAATTAGCACACATTTGAATATTCTGTCCCAAAGTAGGATAAATACCTCGATTATTTCCCACTGTACAATTTTGGCTAAAACTGAACCCTTCCCCATATCTTGCTCGTCCCATTACACTACCTACTGGGTGATCTAAAGTAAAAAAATCAGGAAGTTCTACCTCATGATACAAATCACATGCATTCATTATCTTATTCAGATAGTACAATTTATCTGCCAACAATTGATTACCCGTTTCATAAGATATTGTATTGGCAAAATAATAGAGAAAAATAGTATATTGAGCAGATTGATAAGGATTAAAAAATGTTTCTCCATTATATGAATAATACTTGTTTACTGTATGAGAAAAACAATACTCACAACGAGAAATTACTCTTTTCATTTTGAATTTTATTAATCCTATATCTTCTTCGCTCAGAAAGAAAAAAGAGGATAGCTGACGTAAGAGTTGTTGTTCAATAGTTTCCAGCGGAATAGAAGTAATCATTTTTTTATATATTCTATAACTTTATTAATCACATATTCCTGCTCCTCATCCGTCAATGTAGGATACATCGGCAAACTAAGACAATGTTCATAATACTCCTCAACTATCGGTAAATCTCCTTTCTTATTACCTAAATGCTGATAGTATGGCATAAGGTGAAGAGGCACATAATGTACTTGAGCATAAATATTATTTTCATGCAAATAGTTATATAGGCCTAAACGGTCTTCCACCTGAATAACATACAAATGATAAGCATGATAAATATTATCTGCACTATAAGGAGTAGTAATGCCTCTAATTTTTGAAAAAGCTTCATTATACCTATCAACGAGTTGATGACGACGATTTAATCCATCTTGAGCACGTCCCAATTGAGAAATACCTAAAGCAGCTTGAAAATCGGTAAGACGATAATTATACCCTAACTCTTGCATTTCGTAATACCAGCCACCATGATGTTCGTGAAGTTTATCATCATCTTTGGTTATGCCATGAGTACGATACAAGCAAAGCTTATCATATAACTCCTTATCATTGGTTGTTATCATACCACCTTCACCAGTTGCAATATGCTTTACCGGATGGAAAGAGAAAACCGCACAATCTGCGAAATTACCATTTCCACAATATTGTTTTTCTCCTTTACTGTCAATGAAAAATCCTCCGGGAGCATGACAAGCATCCTCCATAATCCATAAACCGTACTCATCGGCAAGTTTTCTAAAAGCCTCCAAATCCAAAGGATAGCCTGCAAAATCAACAGGAATAATACCCTTATAAGTTCCTTTGGGAGCTGCTTTCAACATTGCTTCCAACTTATTGATATCCATCAGGTATGTATCCTTATCAATATCACAAAAAATAACATCACCGCCACAATAACGAATGCAATTAGCACTGGCTGCAAAAGTCATGGGAGTTACTATCACTTTATCTCCCGGTTGTACGTTCAATGCCGTAGCTGCAAGATGAAGTCCAGAAGTAGCATTATTCACAGCTACAGCAAACTTTGCACCAACATATTCAGCAAACTTTATTTCAAACTCTTTTATTTTAGGCCCTTGAGTTAAGTAATCGGACTTCAGCGTTTGGATAACTGCCTGAATATCGTCATCTGTAATATATTGACGTCCATAAGGGATAGATTTATCTATCATTTTACTTCAAAATTAGGATCTACAAACCTTTTAATATTCTCACGCATAGATTCTACTGTTTCCCATTCAGTATTGTTATCCGAACTATAATGAAAGCCCTCCGGAACAGGAACAGCATGATGATGTTCCATAAATTCTTCACGTGTATGCTTGAAGGAAACAGAAGGAAGAATCACATAATACTTACCTAAATCAATCGTATCCAACGCATCCGTCACGGTTATCATTTCTTCATGCAGTTTTTCACCCGGCCGAATGCCAACCTCCACTTGAGGTAAATTGGGAGCAATGGCTATCGCCACATCCTTAATATGATATGAAGGAATTTTAGGAATAAATATTTCACCACCTAAATGATGTCCTATAGCATACATCACTAAATTAACACCCGCCTGAAGAGATATATTAAAACGGGTCATACGCATGTCTGTAATAGGTAATTCTTTAGCTCCGCTATCCCGTTTATTAATAAAAAACGGAATTACAGAACCACGAGACCCCATAACATTTCCATAACGGACTACCGAAAAGCGAACATCCTTTGAACCGCTGATATTATTAGCTGCAGTAAACAATTTATCTGAAGTCAACTTAGTCGCACCATACAGATTGATAGGTGCACAAGCTTTATCCGTAGAAAGTGCCACTACATGGTGGACGCCAGTAGCCAAAGCCGCTTTTATCACATTTTGAGCACCATGTACATTCGTTTTAATACATTCTTCCGGATTATATTCAGCCGTATCCACTTGTTTTATGGCAGCAGCATGAATAATTACGTCTACTCCTTCGCAAGCTCGAGTTAAGCGTTCCAAATCGCGTACATCACCTATGAAATAACGCATCTGTGGATACTTTACTTCCGGATACTTTTGCTTGAGCTCGAACTGTTTGAGTTCATCTCTCGAATAAATTATGATTTTTTTTACTTGTGGATAGTCACGAAGAATAGTTTCCACAAACTTCTTACCGAAAGAACCTGTTCCTCCAGTTATTAATACAGATTTGTTATTAAGCATTATAATGAAAATTAGTTAAGACAAATACAATTAATAAAAACTTCCTTATTCGTTATACGTAATATATTTACGGCGTGGATAAGTAATCTGTCGATAAATTGATAATAGCCCATTAGTAACTGAAAGCATGTTCAAAAAACAAGCAATACAAATATCTTTGTAATATTAGAAAACTATTACTTTAGCACAGTCCAAAAAGAAAATTCTGGATAATACTGATTAGTCTTCTTTAAAGTAATGTTATATGCTCCCCTTTACGAAAATGTTCAATTACACCTGCAGCAGCTACCATTTCAGATCTTGTCAATCTGTGAGAAGTAAGAATACGCTTGTTTATGCAAGATATGAACTCCTGCAACTCATAACGAAGCCCCTCACCCGCATATGAATAGAAATACTTCCTGTTCATATTTATATCCTCATAGCGGAGCTCGAAATAATCAGTTTTCCACCAAGGAGCCGGAACATAAGCGTAACCGCGGGTACCGGAAATAACCAGATTGCCTTCCGTCTTCACTCCTAACCCTATCTTAAACGAAGCCACGGCAGAAGGGTACTGCAAAATCCCTTTGGTGTAAATATCAACACCACCTTTGAATGAGGAAAAGAACATGAGATCCTTATAGCCGGTACCAAGAAATTTAAATATCGGCAATAAAACAAAGGAGATATTCTCCGTCACACTTCCTCCGGCTTGAGAAGGGTCCATTTCACGAAGCCCCTCCTGTCGGAGTGTAGACAGGGAAGCGTCAATATCGACAATCGTACCTATCAGACCGGATTTTATCAGGCTTATCAAATGATTGAAAGCCGGAAAATGGGCCGTCTTGTTTGCTTCCATCAATGTAAGATGCCGTTCACGCGCGAGTTCTATGAGAGAAACAGCTTCTGTTGAAACTAAAGTTAACGGCGTTTCACATAAGACATGCTTACCATTCTCCAACAGCCATTTCACATAAGAATAATGCGTCAGGTGAGGAGAAGCCACATAAACGGCATCGACACTATTCAGAAACTCTTCCGGTTCAACAGTGGAAACCGGTATGGAATATGTATCGGCAAATGCATCGGCTTCCGTCGGATTGGCAGGATTGTAAACTGCCGTAACCCGAACACCGTTTACATGTTGCACCTCCGGGAAAAAACGGTTAGCGATACGACCTGTACCGATAATACCCAGGCGGACAGTATCTTCATTACGAAGTTGGGTACTTGAAATACCCTCTGTTCTCTCCAGATACACAACCTCGCAGTATTCCTTTAAATAATCAAAATGTCCTTCCCAATCCGAGCCTATGGCAAATATGTCGACATTATATCTCTGTATGTCGTCAATCTTTTGACCAAGATATTCCTCTATGATTATCTCATCGGCAAGCCCGGTTTTACGCACATTTTCAATACGCTCCATTACATTGTTGCGTACATTCAGCTTGCCGCGATCCAAATCAAAATTATCGGTAGTTACCCCTACTATCAGATAATCGCCCAAAGCTTTGGCACGCCGGAGCAGATTGATGTGTCCCTGATGCAACAGGTCATAAGTGCCGTATGTAATCACACGTTTCATCTATCACAAACTATCTAAAGTAATTCCACCTGATGAATTGTTTCCGCCAAAGCAGCAAGAGACTTCTCATCCTGAATTCCCAAATGGGAAACTCGAAAATAGCCGGGAGTTCCCCCAGGCATTATATAGATACCTTTTTCCATTATCTTTTCAAAAAGGATATCACCATTTCTTTTTACAAAAAAACCGGTAATGCAATTGGAAGGGGTTTCTGCCGGTACTTCCCAGCCATACTTTTTACACAGACCTCTGAAATATAAAGCCCGTCCCCGGACAGTGGAGATTATCGCATCAACACCGCATGCCACATCCCTCTTCAAGCGTTCATGCAATTGTAAAAAGAGTGTAGTAGCCGGACTATAAGGAGTCTGGCCACGCTGAAGATTGTTCAGGTTCTCTTCAAAATCAAAATAATATCCGTTAGCATTGAAAGAAACGGAAGACAATTTATCAGACAGTATTACAAAAGAAAGGCCGGGAGCTATATTCAGACCTTTCTGGCTGCTGGTTATACAAATGTCAATACCCAATTCAGCCATATTTAAAGGGTCTGCTAAAAAAGAACTGATGGCGTCAACAACAAGAGACACATTATATTTTTTACAGAGGACAGATATCTTTTCCAAATCAAACAACTGTCCTGTAGATGTTTCGTGATGCTGGCAAAGAAATATTTCCGGTCGTTCCGATGCAACTTTTTTTTCCAAATCCTCATAATCGATATCTTTAGCGAAGGGAATCTTATATAAGGTAGAAGAAAGGTTATAATAATCACATATGTTTTTCCAACGATCACCGAAAGAACCGCCGGATATAATAAAAATTTTCTTATAGCGGGAAACGTAATTAGCAACGACAGCATCCATTGCTCCTGTACCCGAAGCGGTATAAAAGATAACCTTACCGTTCGGACAGCCTATCAAGTGCAAAAGCATTTGTTCTGAAGATTTCACTACTGCAGAAAAAGCTGCCGTACGCATATAAGGTATAGGCCGGGATGCTATCAAGGAAATTTCAGGCTCTATATTGCCCGGAAAAACAAATGATTCCATAATTTATAATTAATTAGAATAATCTACAAGACCTACCGACAGTAAGGAAAAACGTATTGTTCCGCATAAAGAAGGTCGCTCTCGTCATCTATCTCATACCACTTCAAACCGGGAACATTCAATACATAAACAGGAGATACGGAACGTGACATACGAAGAAGTTCGTATTCATAACCCAGTTTGGGCTGTTCGGAAAGGATAACCTCGTAATCCCTGCACATTTTGTCATAGAAAGCATGGGATAACTTATGAATACCCACAAGCTCACCTTTCACATCAACATCATCTTTATCGACAGAACAGTTGGTGAGAGTATGCTCCGAATCGTATTCCACATAATACTGGTCCTGAAACTTGGTTACAGGAGTTATCAGCATCACATCAGAAAATGCACAGTCGAGCAGGCTGCGGATCGCCTTCGGTTCAAATATCAGATCGGATTCAAGTAACAGAAAATCATCGTCACCTAAAACCTCACGCGTATTATAAAGCGTATACATGCTGTTCGTTTCAGCATAAAGAGGACTGAAACAGGTTTCTATCATCGGATAATCCTTCTTCAGCTCCTCGTATACCTCACAGCAATATCCCGTACCGATAACAATACGGGTGATTCCGCAAGAAAGAAGAACTTCTATACTGCGTAATATCATCGGTTTATCGCCGATGGAAACAAAACCTTTGGGAACAAGGTCGGTATAGTGACCAAAGCGGGTACCCATGCCCGCGGCCATTATCATTGCCGTCTTAATCATTTGTATGAGGTGTCAGGTCTATAGAATTGAGTTGTTTACGGAAATAACGGTAAATCAGAATGATGGTCAGGACAGATATGGCGCCTACAACGATAGAGGTACGGATAACCATCGAAGTCCAGGACACGTCCCAATCACTGAAATTCTTCACCAGAAAAACCACGGTAGTACCCAGATAGCCGAAAGAATCGGCAAGGTATATCAGGAAGACGGTGGTACTTACCACTTTCAAGGAGGCAATCAACCGTTCGACCAGATAAGTAAAGGGGATATATCCCATATAAAGTCCCAAGCCGGTAAGGATCATCCAGGGAATGGAAGATATGTATCCCCAAACATAAAGCAGGGTGGCAAATATCATCAATACTCCCCCAAGCAAGGTTATCACATAGATGATATTCAAGGCAAGCCTGTTATTGCGGACAAAGACTATGAGCGACATGAGCAGAAGCACAAAAAAGGCTATGGGAATCTCTGTCTGGGTAAAAACGAAAGCACCGTTCACATGAAGCTCGCTCCAAATGTCGGCAGCGAAAGAATCACGAAGTTCACGAAAGACTGTCAGCGCACCGTAAAAAAGAATCAGAAGGCAGATACCACCGAAAAAACGACGGAGAAAAAGACGACGTTCCGCACCGTTCATAGGAAGACGTTGCGAGCGGAGCTTGATATCCATTGCAGTGGGAGCGGGCACCTGATTCAAAAGGTAGACACACAGAAGCATGAACGGAAAGCAGACAGCACCGGTTACAAAAGGCATCCAATACTCGGTGACGGGAAAAGCGTCGAGGATGAACTGCCCCATAGTCTTGACAAGACCCGAAGAGATAATCAACGCGACACTCAAGCCCACATTCAGCACCTCACTGATACGCCGACCCTCAATGTAACTGAACAGAACACCCCAAACCATACCGAGGGGAAGACCGCTCAGAAAAATCGAAAAAACTTTCAGATACGGAGGCAAAACGGCAAAACCCAAAAGCGCAAGCTCGGAAAAGCTCATCATACCGATGATATAATAAATGCGCTGGTGGGACTTCATTCCGGGAAGCAGACGAACGCCTATGAACTTGGACAGTGCATAACCGATTATCTCGAAAAGGACATAAAGAATCTTGATGTCAAAGCCCCACAATGTTTCACCGGAATACAGACCGACTGTGAAAGGTTTGCGAAAGGCATAGGCACAGGTATAAACCAGAAATATCAAAATACTGGCATACAAGGCCAAAACATAAAGAGGAGAACGAGAAAGGTAACGCTTAAGCATCAAAATTATATTTCAAAATAGATTTATTGATTCAGAACTTTTTTCCGAACGCAATATTCATAAACGTCATAAAAAGTATCTTGGTATCAAAGCCCCAGGAACGATGTTCCAAATAGAACAAATCATAACGCAAACGACGGATCATTTTTTCCAGAGTATCGGTATAGCCATTGTAAAGTGTAGCATACGAAGTGACTCCCGGACGAATCTGGAATAAATAACGATAACGGGGATCTACCTCCATAATCTGGTCTATAAAGAACTTACGTTCGGGACGGGGGCCGATAAAGGCCATATCACCGCAGAATACATTCCAAAGTTGGGGAAGTTCGTCCAGATGATGGTCACGAAGAAACCTGCCGACTTTCGTCATACGAGGGTCTTCAGCACCGGCATAGAGGGCAGGGCCATACTTCTCCGCGTCCAACTTCATGCTGCGGAACTTATAGATATTAAAGGGACGACCGAATCTGCCGATACGCTCCTGCTTGAAAATAGCAGGACCACCATCTTCACGTTTCACGGCAATATAGCAAATCAAAAACAGAGGAGAAAAAACAATAAGCGCGCCAAGGGCAAGAAAACAATCACCTATACGCTTCACATTGCGCTCGAAAGCATTCATTCCGTCGGGAATGAAATGGTCATCTTTCTCAATTGGTTCCATAAAATAAAAAGTCTTAGTTTAGATAGTCGAATAGTTTAGGTTGATGAGTGAAATTATTCTATCACTTCATAGGGGTATTGGTTTTCTTCAAAGCTCTTTAGCTCTTCTATTATATCCACTTGCTCCAAAGTCAAATCCGCCTTATTCCAAGTGGCAATAATCTCATGAGCTTGCCTTGCCAGTTCTTCATCATAAACTTCGCTATAACAATAGACAAGAAGTTGAACTTTGAGCAAAGATGCAGGCAGTTTAGGAAGAACTTCCCAACTACGGTCCAATACCTGCTGAATGTATTGCTGCTTATGACCATTATCATAAATGGTAGCGGCAAAAGCAGCTAAAAGACCGAGGCAAAGCTCAGCTTCAGACTCTACAGTCTTGCCGCGAGTGCCATAAAGCTCCAGTGCCTGCTCGTAAACTTCACGGTTCAAACGTGTAAATTCGTCTACATAGATAGGGCTCCCGTCAAGCCCGTAAGTGAGAAGACGATGGGCTAAGGAAAATAATGAATCCATTGATTTGTGAATTATGATTTGTGAATTATAATACTTAGAAAAAAGAGAATTACTCTTTTATGGGTTCTACCAGAGAAGGCGGAATAAAGGTAGTAGCTACAGCCATGACACCCTCGATATTAACTACTACACGACGGTCATGGCGAATACGGACAAACTCGCCGATTACTCCCTCAAAGACACCACCGGTAATACGTACTTTCTGCCCCTTAACCAAATGCAATTCGGCCGGCTCTACATAAAGAACCGCTTCGTCACAATTGCCTGCCACCAGAATAAAACTACGCATTTGCGCCTCGGGAATTACAACCGGACGGCAATGCTCGCGATTCATAATAAAACGTATAGGCATAGACGGTTCGAGTTTATCTTTCAAAACATCTATACGTTTACGGGTGGAGTAAACAAAAACGAGATTGTGAATAGCCGGAAGCAGTTTACGGACGCGTTTCCCCGATTTCATGATATATTCATAGCGCATCGGAATGAAGTTCTCAATATTCTCGGCATCCAGAATTGCTTTCAACGCTAATTCGCGGCTATAAGAAACACGAATCGCAAACCAACATTTATCTACGTCATTTTCAGTAGATAATTGTCTACCGGGTTTACATTGTATCTCAGAAGATTTATTTGCTGATAAACGGGGCATTAATCTGTGATAATCGCAAGATTGGGAATAACATGAAGCCTTGTGAAAAGGGTGTTCTTTAGGGACACCGGAGTAGCGTAATACCTACCGGTCAAGTCATGTAATGCAGTTATTTCCAATAGTTTAGTTAGCATCCATATTGTTTTAGAACTTCCTACCATCACGGAAAAAGAAGTAGAAAAACAGTTATGTTAGTTATTAGCTTACAAAAAGCTGAAAACGAATAGTCTAAAAAGAAAAAGCATCTTTTAGACGTTCGTTTAAAAGACACTCTTTTTAGGGGGATTTTTTAAAGCATTATTTATATAAACCTTAATTCCGCAACACTTTGATTTAACTTTATTTATAAGTT
>UMHN01060827.1_pt1 | contig 16741 bp, 10 predicted proteins | sample 1965541 | NCBI WGS metagenome assembly UMHN01 (sample SAMEA4836099, study PRJEB28245) | human gut metagenome | biome: gut microbiome; material: fecal sample | place: Denmark | collected 2008
GTCTCTATCCATTGTCCAAGGCTATCTCCAAGCAGATTATGCCTGTCTACGACAAGCCCATGATTTACTACCCCCTTTCCACTTTGATGCTGGCGGGAATACGTGAAGTGCTGATTATCTCCACTCCGCGCGACTTACCCATGTTTCGCGATTTGTTAGGAACGGGCGAGGAGCTTGGCATGTCTTTTTCTTATAAGGTACAGGAGAATCCCAACGGATTGGCACAGGCCTTTGTGCTTGGAGCGGAGTTTCTGAACGGTGAGCCGGGATGCCTTATTCTGGGTGACAATATGTTCTATGGTCAGGGCTTTTCCGCCATGTTGAAGCGTGCCGCTTCCATCGAGAAAGGCGCGTGTATCTTCGGTTATTATGTAAAAGACCCGCGTGCGTATGGCGTGGTGGAGTTCGATGCCGACGGTAAGGCCATTTCTTTGGAAGAGAAGCCTGCACAGCCCAAGAGCAATTATGCGGTTCCTGGTTTATACTTCTATGACTCCACAGTGACGGAAAAAGCCGCCGCTTTGAAACCGTCTGCCCGCGGTGAATATGAAATTACCGACCTCAACCGTCTTTATCTGGAAGAAGGTACATTGAAAGTAGAGCTTTTCGGCCGTGGCTTCGCCTGGCTTGATACGGGTAACTGTGACAGTCTGCTCGAAGCCAGCAATTTCGTTGCTACCATACAGAACCGTCAGGGATTCCGTGTGAGCTGTATCGAGGAGATAGCATGGCGCAAAGGATGGATAGATGTAGACCAGCTCCATCGCCTCGGTGAACAACTGGGCAAGACGGAATATGGCAAGTATTTGATGGAACTTGCGGACTCGTACCGCTGACAAGAAGCATGTGACTTCTCTATTTCTTAATTTTTAATTCTCAATTTTTAATTTATGAAGACTTATCTTGTAACCGGCGCTGCCGGATTTATCGGAGCTAATTATATAAAGTATATTCTGGCGAAGCACGATGATATAAGAGTTGTAATATTGGACGCCCTGACTTACGCCGGAAATTTGGGTACTGTTGCCAAAGATATTGATGATGAACGTTGTTTTTTCGTTAAAGGCGATATCTGCGACCGCATTCTTGCCGACGAACTGTTTGCGAAATATAAATTCGATTATGTGGTGAACTTTGCAGCGGAAAGCCATGTAGACCGCAGTATCGAGAATCCTCAGCTTTTCCTTATGACTAATATTCTGGGTACTCAGAATCTGCTGGATGCCGCTCGTCGTGCGTGGGTAACGGGAAAGGACGAATCCGGTTATCCTACCTGGCGTAACGGAGTGCGCTATCACCAGGTGTCTACGGACGAAGTTTACGGTTCGCTGGGAGCGGAAGGTTTCTTCACGGAGAATACGCCGTTGTGTCCGCATAGCCCGTACAGTGCGTCTAAGACCAGTGCCGATATGGTGGTGATGGCCTATCATGATACCTATAAAATGCCGGTTACCATTACCCGCTGTTCCAATAACTACGGCCCGTATCACTTCCCGGAAAAACTGATTCCGTTGATTATAAAGAATATCCTCGAAGGTAAGAACCTTCCTGTATACGGTGACGGCAGCAATGTACGCGACTGGCTGTACGTGGAAGACCATTGCAAAGCCATCGACCTCGTTGTGCGCAAAGGCGTAGAGGGTGAGGTTTATAATGTAGGCGGCCATAACGAAAAGACCAATCTGGAGATTGTGAAACTGACTATCGCCACTATCCGCCGTCTGATGGAAGAAGAACCGAAATATCGCGCAGTCTTGAAAAAACAAGTGAAAGAGGCCGACGGACAGATTGACATCAGCTGGATAAACGAAGAGTTGATAACGTTCGTGAAAGACCGTTTAGGTCACGACCAGCGTTATGCCATCGACCCCACCAAGATAACGGACGCCTTAGGCTGGTATCCCGAAACAAAATTTGAAGTCGGTATCGTTAAGACTATCGAATGGTATCTGAATAATCAGGACTGGGTGGAAGAGGTGACCAGCGGCGATTATCAGAAGTACTACGAAAGAATGTACGGAAAGAAATAATAGTTACTGAATAAAGGCAAGGCTCAGCAGCAGGCCAAAGAACAGCATATTACGTGAGGTCTCACCTAATATGCTGTTCAGTTTTTTACCGCTTCGTATTGCTGCCATTTTACGCCATGTCAGTACGTGCAGGTACAGGTAGACACAGGGAGCCCAGATGAAAGCAAGCGGTTCTATTTTATCGTTGTAAACAAACCATAGGCTGAGCAAGGCGGCTGCTATGCCTAATCCCAGATACAGGTAACGGCCGAAAGGTTCGCCGAAGCGGACAATCAGTGTGCGCTTGCCGCTGAGAGCGTCCTGTTCCCGGTCGCGGTAGTTGTTTACGACCAGTAAGGTGTCTATTACCAGGCCGCAGATGAGCGAGGCTACCCATACGTCGGCCGTAATGACATGGGCCTGTACGTAATAAGTTCCGCCTACGGGGATGAAGCCGAAGAAAACCAATACGAGTAGGTCGCCCCATCCTTGATAGGAGAGGATGGTGGTATATAAGAATGCGAATATTACGCAGAGCAGTCCTAACAGTATCAGTTCCCAGCCGCCGTGGGGTAAGCGTCCCCAACATTGTTGCAGCAGGGCGCAACCCATGAGGCAGGAGAATATAAGCGTTCCTGCTATTCCCCGTTTCATGGCTATGGGGGTAATCCAGCCTTGTGCACAGGCGCGTTCGGGGCCGAGGCGGTCTGCACGGTCGCTGCCTTTCAGATAATCGTAAAGGTCGTTGATGAAGTTGGCGGCAATCTGCATGCCGCAGGCGAACAATACGCATAGCAGTGCCGGTATGATGTCGAATTTTCCATCGGCGAATGCCAGGGAAGAGCCTATCAGTACGGGGATGACGGCTCCCGTCAATGTCTTGGGACGGGCGGCGAGTATCCATGCGTAGAACGAGTTGGTCGTTATTGCTTTCATGTTGTTCTTTTAGAAAGTTATACCACAAAGATAGTTAAAGGATTTGTTATCTTTGCACTTCTGCTCGGGTAAAATTATTCATTGTATCAAACAATAAAGATAAGTCTATGGGTCAGGTGTTGTGTTATAGAGGGTGTAAGAGCCTGTTGTTTTTTTCTGTTTTGGGATTGCTGTTCTTTTCTTCGTGTCAGTCTACGCGGAGTTTTACCTCACCTCTCCCTGAAGAGTATTCCATTCGGATGTCCAAGTCTTCGGCATCCGGATATAAGAATGTGAAGCGTGTCAGGAAGTATGAGTTTGCACACCGTGATGTACCTGCCGCGTTCGACGGATGCAGGCTGGGGTTTGTTTCCGATTTGCATTACCGGAGTTTGCTGAAGGAGAAAGGATTGAGGGATATAACCCGCCTGCTGAATGATTTGCGTCTCGATGCTCTGCTGATAGGCGGTGATTTGCATGAAGGTTGTGAGTATGTTCCAGATGTCATTGCGGCATTGGGAGCTGTGAAAACACCTTTGGGGACTTATGCCGTTCTTGGAAACAATGATTATGAAGCTTGTTATGATGATATCCTAAAGGAAATGGAACGTCAAGGTATTCACTTACTGGAGCATAAAGCCGATACTCTGAAACGAAACGGTGGGCGGATTGTGATAGCCGGAGTACGCAATCCTTTCAACCTTGGACAGAACTGGCAGTCGCCTACGCTTTCGCTCTCTCCCGATGACTTCGTTATATTGCTTTCGCATACTCCCGACTATGCCGAGGATGTTCCTGTTACCAATACCGACCTCGTGCTTGCCGGACATACGCATGGCGGACAGGTTACTTTATTCGGACTGTATGCTCCTGTCATTCCGTCTCGTTATGGGCAGCGTTTCCTTACCGGGTTGAGGTATAACTCAAATAATACGCCGATTATCATTACTAATGGTATCGGTACGTCCCGTAAGAACGTACGTTTGTTTGCGCCGAGCGAGGTGGTGGTGATAACGCTGCGGCGGTTGAAATAAGATTTTGGGGGAGTCTTTTTTCTTATGGAATGAGTAGTTTTTAGCTTAGTAATCATATTCAAAACTGAAATCGTCCACATAGAGTATACTTCCCGGACCGCCTACAAAATAATCTCCGAATTTGCTGGCGGAGCACACCAATATCAAATAGGTGGGGATTCTACCGGTGTCCCGATAATCCAGTGTTAATTCAAATGACTTGTATTCAGTTGTAGTCTCGCCACTGTAAAACTCGGCATAGGCGATAACATGTGAATCGTTTTTATTGAATACGGCTAAATTAGAGGGGTTTGTCCGTATTTCAACAGGCTCGGGCCAATCTCCCAATGCTACATATATGGCACAGGTATCCGGCTTTTCTTTCAGATGCTCATATCCGGACGATACGTAGGCAATCGGAGCTGTCGTATATTTATAATGTCCCCTGAGTTTGGTAGGTCGGGCTGTAAACGGTTTACCGAAGTCAAGTATTCCGTTACTGCCGTCCGTTTCTTTATAAGTTCCGATAAATAAGTTTCCGGCAGCGAATTTACCTATAGAACCGACTCCCACAAACTTGGATTCCAATCTGGCTGCCTGCCCTTTACCGTTCCAGGTATCTCCCGTAGGTTGGGTATTACTGTCTCCCAGCGTGGTAGCTCCATCATTACCCGAATCCCAGATAGGGGTGGTGTCAATGGCCCACGGATTCCAAATCTTGCCTTCCTGGTGCCAATTGTCGAAGGAGCCGTCGGGAAGCTCTACGGCACTTGTTGTGGTGAATGTCATCTCATCGCCGTACTCATCTCCGGAATAGGCGCGGAATGTATAGCTGGTCGTTGCTTTCAGACCGCTCACACAGGCCGTTAATGTACCCTCACTTTCGGTGATGTTTTCTTTTGAGACTTTAGTCCATTCGGTTTGAGACGATTCTCTGATTTCAAATCCGTTGTCTGCACCGTCTTCGCCGTTGCCATGCAGCCAAGCCACATTAACCCATGCATCGGCTTCATTGGTAACGACGTTCTTGTCACTTCGGGAAACCATGACTGTCCATGTCTCTTTTATATCTCCGTGATAGGTAATGGTTACGGTTTTAGGCAGTGTGAAGTCTGTAACATCCGCTACCTGTGTCTCGTTGATTTCTGTAATATCAGCCGGACCGAGTTTTAATTTCTTGACTTTGACCGTTCTGATGTCCGACGATCTGCTGATATAAGCCAGTACTTGGTGAGTTTGGGTATTAAATACGGCTTTTCCCATCTGCTTTTCAACAGAAAACAATCTCTCTATATTCTGTACTGCTTGTACAGTCCATTCGTAGTCTTGGTATAATGACAAGGTATAAGTAAGAGGAGTGCTAAGGTCTAACACCGTTCCGGGAGCGATAGGCGCTTCTATGCCTTCGGTGACAGTGCATTGCGTGATTGTGACTTTTCGCAAATCTACGGTTTCATCCATGTTTAAGGTGACGGTACGTGTATTATTATCGATAGTGGTACTTCCGCCTTCCACTTCCAATGAAAGTATTCGTATGGGAATGACAGGATAGGGAATATCATTGCTGATACATGATGTGTAGAGTTGTAGGCTTGACAATATACAAATGGATAGGATGCTTATATGCAGTATTTTATTTTTCATAATTATAAATAGGCAACGATACCGATACTTATATTCAATAGATTAATTTTAAAATTGGCTCCGCTCGACTTACGCCATCCTGAACTCTCACCGTTAGTTGTTTGTTTTTCCTCCCGGTATTTGAATCCGACTACGCCGAATGAAAGTTCCGCACTTATATTCTCCATAATAAAAACTGTAGCGCCCGGGTTCAATCCGACATGAACTTCGCGAATACGTGTCTGGGTGTCTTTGAAATTCTCTTCACTTCCGCGTTTATAATTGGAACTTCCGTTATTAAATGAAAGCGAAGTTTCATTGAAAAGTCCAAAACGTTTTCCTCTGTCCAATCCCACATACGAACGGTAGAATACAGTAGTGCTTAACAAATGCTCATCGAATGACATGTTTTTTAAAGAGAAATCCAAATCATCGTCAATGTCTATGCTTATATTGCCTAAATTGGCATGTACATTCTGATAGCCTACTTTGATACCAATGCATATATTGTTTTTAATGAAATATCCGACAAACGGATTGATGGTGAGCAGCTTGGCATCACAGTCAAAATCTTTTAGTAATGAAAGGAACTGCGTATCCTCACTGTCATATCCGACATAGGATACGGTTAAACCTGTCATCCAGGTTTTTCGTTTTACAAACAGGTGGTTGGTAATCCCCCGATTGAACCGTCCGATAAACTGCTTTTCAGGAATTGTATCGGGAATGGCGGGAATCTCTACCTCTTTTTTTATATTTAAGGTGTCTGTTTGGGCGGATAGCGGTAAGCATAGACAGAACAGACAAACACCGCATAGTATTTTGATATATGTACTCATTGAACGCATTTTCATAAGTAAAAAGCAATACCCATTCCGATAGAGAATATATTAATTCTGAAATTGATGGAGCTGGATGATTGATTGGCAATATGTATCTGATCGGTCACTTGGCGCGTATGTCCATAATGCACACCGAGTACGCCGATGTTTACTTCAACAGCTGTATAGTTATTGATAAAGGCCACTAATCCGGGAGCTACACCTAATTCTAAACTGTAGTTCTTGCTGAAAGTTCCGGTAAGGTCTTCTCCTTTGCCGTTGACGAACTTTGACTGTCCGCCCTCGAAAATGAGTTGTGATTCTGCGAAAAGTGCAAATCGTCTGCTATTCCCTAAACTGATATAATTTCGGAACATGGCTACTCCGGAATAACTATGGCTTAGAGAATAGACATCGTTTAAACTGAAATTCAGGTCTTCACCAATCTCCAAATCCATTTGATTTATCTTTGTCAGGGTCCGTTTATAGGCAAAACGTCCGCCTGCTCCCATGTTATCTGCAAAAGCATAACATAGGAGCGGGCTGATTTTAAATGAATATCCTTCACCCGATACCGATTCTATAACTAGAAAATTGTAGTCCTTTTGTTCCGATTGCGAATATGAAACCGAACTGCCTACAATCCATTGTCCCTTGGGTACAAATTTTTGCATGGTTATGTTTCTCATTCCTTGCGCCTTTGTTGTATGAGTGAGGCTACAAAGGAAGAAGAAAAATAATATTGATTTTATTGCTGTTTTATTCATAAACTAATTCCACATCATCAAGCCATAAGACACTGCCTGCGGCTCCTGCAAAATAATCGCCGTATTTACTCGATGTCGCAACGACCAAGATGTGTGTCGGCTTCACTGTCTTATTACTGTACTCTAATGTTATTTCTTTTTCAGTAAATTCATTTACGGTTTCGTTTGTCGAGAATTCAGCATATGCTATAACGCGAGCGTCATTCTTGTTAAACATATAATCGGTCGGTTTGATTTTGAAAGGTGAACCGTTTATCAGAGCAATGTAAATGTATGCTATATCGGTTTCTCCTTTCGTGATATACCCCTCTTTACTAAAATCCTCTCCAACTGTTTGCGGTGAATATTTATATCTGAAAGACATCTTCTGAGGCCGGTCTGTGAAAGGGCGGCCGAATGATAATTCCGCTGTTTGGGCAGAAATGTCCGTTTCTACAAAATTACCGGTAAATACATTTCCGGCCGCAAGCTTAATGATAGATAACACTTTGAGCTTGTGGGTTTCCATGCGGACACTTCCATTATCATTGGTTGTAGTATTGGCTCCGGCATTAAAAGGAACATCATTCATTGTACCGATATTACCGCTATCCCAGAAATATTCAACTTCAGAATCATACAACATCCAAGCGTTTCCATTTTGACTCCAATGGTCGAAACTATTGTTGGGTAACTGAGAGTTGCCACCGGTAATGAAAGTACATATTTCAGACTCTGTCTGTTGAGTCTGGGCCTTTACCTGATAATAATATTTTGTCTTAGGCTTTAAGTCGGTAATACGACACTCTATTTTATCTTCTTTTACTCCGGTAGCATTGTCAACTTCAATTGTTGTCCTCAACGATTCGTCCTCATTGCCTTCTTCTGTCCTGTAGATGAAAGATAGTTTTTCTATACTTGGCTGATATAAATTCAGATTAAGCGTAGCACGTAATGTGGCACTGTAAGTCCATATATCCTCTAATCCGATTGGTGTAGTTAATGCGACTGCATTAGAAACGGTAATATCAAGTTTTTCTTCTTTGAGTTTTTGGTTGGCATCTCGAGCTGATAACTTGATAACCACTTCTCTTTCAATGTCGGTAAATTTCCGAATGAAATTCGGTGAGATTGTTAAATTGGCTGTTGCAATCTCTTTTTTTACATCATATTCGCTTGTACAACTTATACCGGCTACTTTAATCTCTTCTTTTAAGTTGTCGGCTATTCCCAATATATTGAAAGAGTTTAAGGGAAGTCCGCCCAAATCTTTGAACTGTTCGCAACTCAAAGTAAGGGCTTCCAATGCTGTTGTGGCGCGAACGGATATATTCAGTTCTTTAGTTTCATTGACATTTAGAAAAAGAGTTTTATTTAAGTCTAATCCGTTATTGCCGGTTATATCCGGATTCTTACTGATAACAATGTTTTCAGAGATTGTTCTTAGGGGCTCTTCCTGCACTTTGATTGTTAAAATGCCACCGCCTTCTGTGGAATCGGTCGTTTCCCTTTGTAGGATAAGGATATACTTTACTCCGCGCTCCGCTTGCAATATTGTTCCGGACTTATTGAAAGTTTTTCCGTTTTGGGCTGACGCAATTATTTGCCAGTTCAGTTCCAACTCGCCACTGGGAAGTATATAATATCCCAATACATCCGGATGCGCTTTATCAAAAGTTAATGTTCCGGTAGAAGTCGATACCGTGACTTGAGCATCTTTGAAAGTCTCCGATACATCATCGGAATATACAATTTGTACTACCGTACTCTGTATGGCGCAATTGACATCAATCGTTTCCGCACTCCCGGATTTTATGGTAAAGGGGGCTTCGCCCTCATAATAAGGCATATCGAATGTTGCCGGTACATTTAAACCTGCTTTTACTTCCACCTTATAACTGCCTGAAAGGAATTGTAATGTTTCGGGCACTTCGTCCAGCTTTTTATAATCGCGCAATAATCCACCTTCGGAATTACGGATTTGTACTTGGCAATTCTCATTCAGCTTGTCTGTGAGAGATTCTGTTGAACGCGTTACAGTGGAAGTGGTTACGTCACCATCCATTGTGACTTTCAATCGCAACGTACCTTCGCCTATTATTTCTTCCTCACGGCAACTTACCAGCAGGAATAATATGCCTAAAAGATAATATATATAGTATCTGCTTCTCTGCATGATTCTGTTTACTTATTTTCTGCTGCTGACTAATGTCAGTGTTTTGGTAACTCCATTTCCATTTACATCTTCTAACATCAGAATGAATTTGTGGGAATGTTCTACTCCTTTGTCGAAAGGTGGTATCAAACCGGTAAACTGAGATATGTCAAAAATAAGTTTGGTAGCTCCTATAACTTCGTCTCCAACAGGAAATTTCAATCCTTTTAGCCCTTCTTCTAAACTACCGGGATATGCTAAATTGAATTCAGCAGCCAATCCCACAGAAGATAAAATAGCGGGTGTCAAAGTAGGGGAGTCTATTCTTACTTTTAAATGAGCTATTCCGTAGGGTGCATTGATATTTACTTTACAAATCATACCGCCGTCCGGGATAATTTGCTCTTTGGCAATATTAAAACCGTCGCCTTCTATGTATGGAAGTTTGTCTTCATCTCCACCTTCCGGTATAACTTCTTCTACAATATCATCAAGATTCTTAGGCCAATATTTGATTATTCCCTGAGAGATTATTCTCAAAGTTGGACTCATTGTTCCCAAATCGGCAATAGTGCCATCGGTGTCTACTACTTTTATGGAGTAATCGAGCTGGAATGAGTCTCCTGCCACCAAATCACGTGTTGTGGTAGTAGTCTCTAAAGAACCGTCTATGGTGCTATTGAATATGGCTGTGATAATAGTCGTTTCACCTTTGTCGGGAGCAATGTAGATGGGTGGACAATCGGTTACCCCGCTATACTTATAGATTACATTTTTATCAAGTAGAATCTCTACAGTAGTAGATTGGGGATTATTCATATAACTTACTAATTTATCCTCAAAGGAAACTTTCACTTCGATTACCCCCAAAGTACAGATGATAGGTTCTATTTCGGTAATTTCACCTACCTTGATTTCAAACTCATTCGATTTGCCTGCATAATAAGGTACTGTATCAAGCTGCTTCATTTCATGGGAAATAACAGAGATATAATATTTACCGGCAGTCAAGTTGAGTACTTGAGGAATATCCTTATAAGTCCAGGTATTGATAGCTTTATTGGTTGCATCGTACAGAGTAACTGTATAGTTATTCATGTCAACAGCACGAGTATTCCTTGCTTGGGTAGCCACATTTACATTGAACTGGCTGAAACTCAATTGTCCTTCACCGGCTTCTATCAACTCTTCCTTGTTGTAGTCTAAAGCTTCACGTCCGCATGAGGTAATTAGCAGAGCGCTTAGGATGCATATCAGGATGTAATGGAATTTGCTCATATCTTTTTAATTTTTATATTCAAATTTGATGTTGTCTATATAAAGTTCACTGCCTGTTACAGTTGCGAGTGATTTGCTGTTTTCTATAAGTGGTAGAATAATATTGGTATCTTCATCGCTTTGTTTTAAATTACTTCCTTGTTCGGATGAGCAAAACATTAGTTTAAGATGAGTAGGCTTAGGACAGTCAATACCGTATTTGTATGCTTTGTCATAACTTAAGTTAATTTCTTTAGTTATATATGTCTCTTGTTGTGAGAGAGATTCGTATGCTGTTGCTATAGTGATTATATTATCTGCATTACGGCGTTCTAATGTTAGTTTTACGTATCCTTTGTCATTACCATAGGGAATATATTTGTAATCAAAAGATATTTTGGACGGGCGAGAGGTAAATGTAATACCTTCATCATATTGTTCCGTTGATGGTACTTTTGCACTGTCATATATATAATTTCCTAAAAACAAACGTCCGGCAGATTTATATTGTATTTTTGTAGGTGTATTCAGTGTCTCCATACTGAAATTGGAATGATTTCCCCAGTATGCCTTGTTTTCAATATTTTCTCCTGCATTATCCCATGCTACATTTCTTAATCTGATTCCATAGCCTGTATCACTGGTTACTCGATCTGTTGAAGAAACTGTATACCAAGTGTTTTCTTCGCCATGACCGGTATGTATTGTTTTTGTATTGACCGTACACCAACCGGATGGTTCGTAAACATTTAAAGTATATTTATTGTATCTATTTTCGCTATTCCAAATAGCAGTATGGTCAGTGCAAGTATGTATACCACCATTATTAATTTTTTTGTTAATTAAATTAGTCCATTCTCCTTCAAAATTCCAATTGAGTAGATTCCCGCCTTCTGTATAGAATTCAAAACCTTCGACACTTACTTCATTATTACAAATAGCATTAACCGTATATTTGGTATTTGTCTTTAATCCATTAACAGTATATTTCTGTACACCATCAGCATTTACTCCGGCAGTACTACTCCATGATATGTATTTGGTAATAGCTTCTGTCTCTTTCTCATCACCTGATTCTGCCACAACTTTCAGCGCAGCTTTCCATGCCCATATCTCTTCTTCTATGGGTTCAATACGAAATTTAGGTATATAGTAATTCAGCACTTTAGTTTCAGAACATTTACTACCATACCAAGCTCGAATTTGAAGTTTCTTATTAACAGGTTCTAATTCTTTTATTTTAACCCGATAATTGATTGTTCCTGTTTCTTGCTCAATGAACTCGGCTTTTGCACTTTTCCATGTTTGTCCTTCATCTTCCGAGTATTGGAAAGTAACCTGATTGATATCATTCTCCGTTCCATCCAAACTGACAGTCGTTTCAGATTCTGTACTACCTATCAATACTTCTTTAGCATCTGTCATTAAGGCAAATTGGTTGGAACGGGCTTGTACCTGGAATTTAACGGGGTCGGTAGTCACTTTTCCTAAAAGGTCTGTTGCGTTCAAAGTATAAGTATCTTTCTCCCAATCTTCTACATACTGTAACATGGTAATAAGATTTGTGAAATCTATCAGTGCCATTTTATCTTTGGAAGCATCTAAACCGACAATGCGTAAACCGTATTCTTCCAGTAAAGCTTTATGACTTGCAGACTTTTCATCTTGTGCTGCTAAGTCGACTTCCTCGGGAATACCCTTACTCTGGAGAAATTTGGAATTTATGTTGAGAATACATCTGTTGATTCCGGCACGTGCGTTAAGAGTTATTTTCACTGGTTCCTTCAAATCGGAAGCTACACCTTCGCGTAATGTTATAAGATGTCCCTCGTATACATCCAGACATGTAGCTGTAAATATTGGTGCGGCTGTATTCAGGGCTTCATCTGATAAGTCTATATTTACGGTCTCTTCGCTTTTGACTTTAGCATAATTTACATTCAGAATGGCTCCCCCGGCGTTCCCGTTATTTAAATCTACCTGAATGATATAGTGCTGACGGGCTTCCGTTTCTTCAATTCGTGCCAGTTCTACTGTACCTTCCTTACCGTTTTGTTTAACGAAGTGGGCTCTGACCGTTAGAGAACCGGGTAACATATAAAGAGGACGTTTCTCATTTTTAGATATCTCTATCTCTTTTAAGGCTTGTGAGTATACTTTGATTTCAAAAGAGGTAAAATATGCTTTTACCGTTTCGGAACATTCAACATTGACTTTTACATTGTTAAGGTAACAAGTCACTTCAGCCGGGGTATTTTGGTGGTCTTGAATTATAATATCTGTTTCTCCGGAATAACAAGCTGCATCAAATCCCTCTTTGTTAAGTTCACCGTATGTAGCTTTTAATGTATAAGCTCCGATAGCTATTTTACTACTTGGATCAAACTCATTTAAACTATTCCATTCATATTGGAGTATACCGGCTTTTGAAGTCTCTGTTTTTGTATTGGTCTTGGCCGATGTTTCTTTATATAAAGCGATTTTAAAATCTCCGGCATCAGGGACAAAATCACTCTCTTCTTCAACTCTTGTGTGTACAACAGAGTCTGTAGAATTATTACTGCGTGTATTAGCATGCGGCTTCAATTCTATTACGTTGGCATTTGCAGATACTTGTAAAGACATGGTGCCATATCCGGTATTCTGTCCTTCATCCCTGTCGCATCCTGATAACAGAAAACATATTATGACAAACAGAGTTAAAATAGTTGTGTATTTTTTGCCCATTGACAATACTTAATTATCTTTTTTACCTATTAAAACTTGAAACTGGGCGCAAAGATACTGTTTTTTGGCAATAAAATAACCGTGTAAAGCTCTATTTTACAGCGATAAATGAAAAATGGGACATCATTTGTCCCATTTCCTACAAAAAAAGAACAGTTGATTAATGTACTTTTTAGCTTATTTTTAATTATAAAATGTTACGGTTCGGGTAGTAATACTATTCCTTGCTTTTTCTTTCCGTCCATCTTAGCTGTTATCGGATGTTCAAAGTGTACATGACGCAGGTATTTGGTCTCATGTACAGCAGGTTGCGCATTCAGAAAGTCTTGATTATATACACCGTCATTTATAAACGCGTTGATTGTGAAATAACCGACACCGAAAGAAGTCAGGTTCTGAAAAAAGTGCGTTCCCTGGCTGGGATCGACACGATAGTTTGTCAGCCCGGCTTCTACAATAATACGTGCTGCACTGATATGAGGCCATTTTACAGGAATGCCGAGCCATGTATCGCTACTGCCCCAGCGGCCCGGGCCTATCAGGACGTAGTTCTTTCCTTCGTTCAAGAATTGCTGGTTCAGTTTTTCTATCTCCCAGGCTATTTCCTGATTGTGGGAAGCGCTGTAATCATCGGTTTTTACGTAAATTACATCCTGTAATTCATTCATTATTCCATGTCCCAATGAATTGTTGGAACGGAGCAATAGTTGTTCATCGGGAATGGCTGTAAGGTCTTCATCAAGCATTTCCTTACTATCGACAATCGGACGGATTTGTAACAGATAGAATGTGCCGGTCTTGTCTTTTTCCCGGCTCATGGTAGCTGCGAATTCGATTTCAACAGGGCGGCGCATTTCCTGCTGTCCGTATTTCAATGCCAATTGTAGGATACGGGGCAGTGGGAATACATCATGCTGCAAGATATTGGCAAAGGTGATCACTTTACGCCCACCCGGATATAAACCGTCACGGATTATCTGGTCGTAAGGGTCATAGGTGGAAGCTATATAATTGAGGGAACCGTCTTTCTCAGCCTCTTTAACATGTAATTTCAATAGGTTGAAACCGTCATCAATGGAGAAGTTATGACCGGCATTACGCAGGTCGAGCGCATAAAAACGCGTTTGGGTTTCTTTTAGTGCAATCTCCATCTCGCTGGTTTGCAAGACCTGGTTGGGGTGATAGGGAGAGAAACGAAGTGTCATACCGCCGTCTACAATATATTTACCCAATCCGAGTGCCAGATTGACAATGCCCTCTTCCGCCTTTTCATCTCCGATAGGGTAGTAGTTGAGCGAGCGTGCTACACCCGACATGGATGGATAGTAGCGGTCGCCATACTGATTTCCAACTACCTCTTGCAGGATGACTGCCATTTTCTCCTGGTCGATAACGTTGCTTGTTGCTTGCATATAGGCTTTTGAATCGCGGAAATATACAGAAGCGTAAACTCCCTTGATGGCATCGCTGAGCATGCGGAGCATTTCATACTTGTCGTCCAGATAAGGAATCATATAAGTATTGTATATTCCGGCGAAAGGCTGGTAATGCGAATCTTCCAATAGCGAGGAAGAACGGATAGCGATAGGGGATTTTACTACATCAAAGAAAGTGAAAAAGTCCTCAACCAAGCGGTCGGGCAGTTTGGCTTTCAGGAAGTATCGTAAAATCAAATCATCATCCGCATCGGAGAGGGCTATTTGATACAGGTTGTTGATATCCATGAACTCGTCGAATACATCCGTACAAAGCACTACCGTTTTGGGTATGGCGACGCGGGCATTCTCAAATTCGTCGAATTCCGGATGGTGCTTCACCATATTGTCAATGAATGCCAGGCCACGTCCTTTACCGCCCAATGAACCGTCGCCAATGCGGGCGAAGTTCGAGTAGCGGTCAAAGCGGTCACGCTTAAAGACAGCCACCACACCCTGATTCTTCATCTTGCGATACTTTACGATTGCCTCGAAAATGATTTTACGGTGGGCATCTACATCCTGAAGACTGTTCCAGGTAATAGGTTTCAAGAACTCGCCAATGGGGAACATGGCACGCGAATAGAGCCAGCGGCTCACATGATTGCGGCTGATATGATAGAGGAACGACTCTGCCGGAACCGCAAAAAGGATGTTTTGGAGTTCTTTCAAGTTTTTGACGCGGGCAATCTCTTCCAGCGTATCGGGATTACGGAAGATGAAGTCGCCGAAACCGAAATTGTCCGATACGATACGTCGCAGGTCTACGTCCATCTTCTTGGAGTTTTTATCGATGAAAGACGCATCATATTTAGCTGCGTACGAAACGTTATCCGATTCGGAAGATTGTATAATCAACGGGACAAACGGATCTTCCTTTCGTATGGCGGCGCATAACTTGATACCGGCAAGCGCGTCTTTTTCACCACGTTCTACACGGGGGAAGCGAACGTCTGTGATAACTCCCAGTATATTGTTTTTGTATTTTTCGTATATGCCGATTGCTTCATTATAGGTACGCGCAAGGACGATTTTAGGGCGTCCTCTCATGCGTAGCGTACGTTGGTGGGCATTCAGCGCTTCGGTAGAAAATTCCTGGCTCTGCTTCAATACGAATTTATAAAGATTGGGCAGGATAGAGGAGTAGAAGCGGATTCCGTCCTCTACCAGAAGAATAATCTGTACGCCCACTTCACTGACGTCATGCTCCAGATTCATTTTGTCCTCAATCAGTTTGATGATGGACACCAGTAAATCGGTATTTCCCAACCAGCAGAAGATATAATCGAACGAACTGAGGTCCTCGTTGGCAATACGTTTGGTAATGCCATGACTGAACGGCGTTAGAATTACCATGGGAATATGCTCGTATCGTCCTTTGATGGTTCGCGCTACGTCAAATCCCTCGTTATCTCCTGTTCCCGGCATACATATGATAAGGTCGTATGGCATGGACGATAGTTGGGCCAGCGCTTCCTCGCAAGTAGATACCTGTGTAAAGCGCGGCGGGTAACGCAGGGAGAGCGAGGTATATTCATTGAAGATTTTTTCGTCGATACGGCCATCGTCTTCCAGCATGAAAGCATCATAAGGGTTGGCGATTAAAAGCACATTGAAGATACGTCGTGTCATGAGGTTTGCAAACTGCGTATCTTTGAAATAGAGCTGATTTAGTTTAAACTTACTAAGCATGTTTTCTCATGGTTTATTAGTTCGGAGGACAAAAGTAGCAATTTAAATGAAGAATGAGGAATGAAGAATGAAGAATTACCTTTGTAAGACACTTGTACGGCGCTGTTCGATTCTGTTTTTGTTATTCTTTATAATTTATGAAATTTGACGTTTTATTGTTATTTGATCAAAATATTGCCGTAAAGTTTAGGTGTTTTGAAAAGTTTTCCTATATTTGCAATGTTATTTATTGACATTTTGCTCGAATGATTATTGAATAACGAGGTAAGAACCTTTAAAACGTAATATTATGAATATCGAACGTATCA
>UMHN01058099.1_pt1 | contig 16613 bp, 17 predicted proteins | sample 1965541 | NCBI WGS metagenome assembly UMHN01 (sample SAMEA4836099, study PRJEB28245) | human gut metagenome | biome: gut microbiome; material: fecal sample | place: Denmark | collected 2008
GGAATTTCAGCCAACGATGTTATCTTCGACAAGCCGCTGCAATATGCGTATTTAGAAGCAATTGACTATCAGTTATTTGCAGTTTATACGGTAGAAAAGTGGATTGGGGTTTGTTTGAAGGGGTGGGGATGATGAATATTTAATGTTTTTAACTTGCTTTTACACGAAAATGTGGGGGATGGATGCCAAAATGAGAGGAGAATGGGAAATAGGAAAGGCTGTAAAGAAAGGGATGCAGTGAGGTGATTGTCTTCATATATGTGGATATACTAACGACTTTACTTGATTGGCTGTATATCTAAAATGGTATAAAGTCAAGTGGATTGTGGATGATGTACTTTGAAAGTATCACATTTATTTATGCGGATTTGGATTGATGGTTTGACTCTACATGTTATTATAAAGGGGATGAAACTCCATAAACAGTCTGGGCGACAAATATTTTTTTCTATTAATGCCTTAATGAGATGAAGCATAATGTCTTGAAAACTGTGAAATAATTGCTTATTCTGCCAATTATTTGTAATAACATCACTTTTTCAGTCAGAACATGCAAGCAATTCATTTATTTTATTTTATCTTTGAAACCGAAGATGGTGCAAGTGATAACAAGGCATATCTTTATAAAGGTATCTCAATTATGGCAAAAGAACTTATCAATAGATTGAATTTTCTTTGCCCCTGAATAAAGACACATTATATTTATATAGATGAAGGATGTGATTTTTGAAAATACGATGATGAATGTCGGTGACGGCACTAAAGACGGATACTTGTGCCACGCCTACTGCCATGAAGGGGAATGCAGTTTCTCTTTCAATGGCAAGGGATATGTCATGAGGGGAGGCGACTGCCTGATAGTGCGTCGCAGCGATTTGCTGAAAGACATACGGGAGAGCAGCGACTTTAAGGTTGATGTATTTTATGCCACTCCTCAGTTCATCGCAATAAGCACACCGCATAGCAACTATGGTACCCGTGGAGGATTGTCCTTATTTAACAATCCGATCATGCACCTTACGCTGGAAATGCAGCAGGTGTGCGCACTCGATTTCGATAATATCCGCCGTCGTCTTGCTTTAACGACTCACAAGTTTCATCGCGACGCAATGATCAATGCCGTTCAGGCGATTATTATCGACTTCTTTGATTTCCATGCCTCGCTCTATGGCACTGACGACACCGTTACTCAACTCTATTCCTCTCTGATGAACAGGTTTCTGGCTTTGCTCGAACGTGGCGACTATAGAAAGAACCGTGAGATTGGGTATTATGCCGACCTCCTTTGTGTTACTCCGAAATACTTATCGGAAGTATCGAAGAAGGTAAGTGGCTATCCGGCAGCCTTTTGGATAACACGTTATACATCGCTCGATATTGCCCGTCTACTTAAGAACAAGCATCTAACCTTTACAGAGATATCTGACTTGTTTGGCTTTTCGTCAGAGTCGTATTTTAGCCGATACGTACAGAAATATCTTGGAGCACCGCCTTCAAGTTTTGTAGAATAGGCAGTGAATCAATCTTTTTCGGAAATATTGTAAATAATCCCCGAAATCTGTGTCCAAGCAGTTTCGGGGATTATCTGTTTCTTTGCACCAGAAATCAGACACATCAGCAGTGGCTATGTGATGTTTATGATTGGTGTTGCGGTGTCATATCTGCTCATCTTTCCGCTCACATTCCGTTTTCTTGGCACTTATCAGGTGAGTGTAGATGTAGCCAACATGGTTACCTTGCAGTCATATATGAGTACGCTCATGATGATGAGTCTTACTATGGGGGTTGTCTTCGAGTTGCCAGTGGTTATCTGGTTGCTCTCACGCATGGGAATAGTCTCATCAGGCTTTCTCCGGAAATACCGCCGTCATGCAATAGTAATCATCCTTGTTATTGCAGCTGTCATCACTCCAACCTCCGATATCTTTACGCTGTTATTGGTATCACTACCAATGTACATGCTTTATGAAATCAGTATTTTAATCAGTAAACAAAAAAAGTAATATACAATGGAATATTTAAAATTGAACAATGGTGTTATGATGCCACAAATAGGATATGGTGTCTATCAGATAGCACCGGATGTGTGTGAACGTCATGTGGCTGAGGCATTGAGCGTGGGCTACAGAATGATTGACACGGCTCAGGCTTACCACAACGAAGACGGTGTGGGTAGAGCTGTGGCTGACTGTGGAATCAGTCGCGACGAGATTTTCCTCGTTACCAAAGTGTGGATTTCCAACTACGGCTATGACAAGGCAAAAGCTTCCATCGAGGAAAGCCTTAGCCGGCTACGCACTGACTACATTGACCTTATACTCCTCCATCAACCTTTCTGCGATCGTTATGGCGCATATCGTGCTCTGCAGGATGCCTATCGGGAAGGTAAAGTGAGAGCTATAGGCGTGGCAAACTTCTATCCCGACCACTTCATCGACCTTGCTGAGAACATGGATATCGTTCCGGCAGTAAACCAAGTGGAGACGCATGTGTTCTGCCAACAGCAGAAGGCGCAAGTCATCATGCAGGTATATGGCACCCAAATCATGTCATGGGGACCATTTGCCGAAGGTCGCAACAATCTTTTCGGGAATACCACACTGAAAGAGATTGCAGAGCGACATAATAAGACTGTTGCTCAAGTTGCCCTTCGCTGGCTGCTGCAACGGGGCGTTGTCATTATCCCTAAGACAACCCACGTTGAACGCATGAAAGAAAATTATGACATCTTCGATTTCGTTCTGTCTGATGATGATATGGACTTAATCGCTACCCTCGATACAGGCAATAGCCTCTTCTTTGACCATCACTCGGCAGAGGCGGCAAGGATGTTTATGGGGTGGAAATAACAAGAAGATTATATTATGAAAACAGAAGTATTTGTGTCGCAGACTACAGCAGTAATGAGAGTCAGCAGGTCTTTTATTGCTTTTGTGGTGCTATGCGCATCGCTTGCTTTATCTTCTTGCGGTGACTTGTACGGCAGCGTGGAAGGTTCTGCAAACGGCATACGTCAATGGCTTGGACGGATAGGAATGACGGAACAATGAAAACATCCTGTTTATATATGGGACGAGTAAACGAAAGAGCGAAAAAGAAATATAATAATGAAATATAATAATGAAAACAATGAAGAAAATATTATTTTTGATGCTGGGCATGCTGGCTTTCGTCAACTGCTCGGCAGGTACAAAAAAAGTGACTCTAATAACAATGAAGTAGAAATGGAAAAGATTCTTTTTATCAACGGAAGCCCAAACCGTGACGGCAATACCGCCGCTTTGGCAAAGGTGCTGCTTGAAGGCAGAAAGTATGAAACGATTAATCTCAATGACTATCGCCTCAACTTCTATGGTCAGACACTTGAGGGAGACCAGCTTGACGAGGTAATAGCCAAAATGAAGGAGGCAGATATAGTCGTGATGGGTTCGCCAGTTTATTGGCACAACATCTGCGCCTCGGTGCGCACGCTGATGGAACGTTTCTATGGCTATGTGCCAGATGGGGAGTTCAAGGGCAAACGCCTGTTCTTCGTATATCAGGGTGCCGCCCCTACAAAGATGATGATAGATGATGGCGAATACAGCATGAGCCGATTTGCTGGTATGTATGGTTTCTCCTACGAGGGCATGGCTACCAGCAAAAGCGAGGCTAAAACATTAAAAGGTAAGTTGAAATGAAAAAGATTATCATGACAATGGTAGGCTGCATCTGGATGATGGCAGCCTACGCACAGGGACCAATGGTCCGATTGAGTAATGGAGTTGAGATGCCACAGTTTGGTATCGGAACATTTGCAGTGCCTTCAAATGAGGTTTGCAAGAAATCTGTACTTACGGCTTTGCGTGCAGGATATAGACATATCGACACGGCTCATGCCTATATGGACGAACGTGGCGTTGGCGATGCCGTAAATGAATTTATTGCAGAAGGTGGTTGCAAGCGCGAGGATATTTGGGTGACGAGCAAGATATGGCCGTCGGAATATTCCGACCCTACTGCTATCGACCGTATGCTTCGCCGACTTAACCTCGACTATGTTGACCTCGTATATCCGCATCAACCAGTGGGAGACATCAAGACGGCATGGCATAACTTGGAGTTGGCTGTGAAGCAAGGCAAGGTGCGCACTCTTGGTCTCAGCAACTTTGAGGTGCCTGGAGCTGAGAAGTGGTTTCAGTGGTGTATGGATTCCACTGAGATAAAGCCAGTTATCATGCAGATGGAATGTCATCCTTATGCGCAGCGCATCGAGAAACGCAAGTTGGCGAAGAAATACGGCATGAAGGTGGAGTGCTGGTTTCCCCTTGGTGGTGCCATGAGTCAAGGCGCATTGCTCAAAGACCCTGTCATCGTTAAGATTGCCAAGGCACATAATGTAAGTCCTGCACAAGTGATCCTCCGATGGGAGATACAGGAAGGACTGCTGACCATTCCCGGAGCCACCAATCCCGATTATATCCACGAGAACATCGCGGCTGCACAAGGTGAAGTTGGCGGAAAACCGTTCGCCCTCACGGCAAAGGATATGAAGCAGATAAGAAAACTGAATAAAGAACAGCGTTTCTTCAATGCTACATACGAGCAGGCAAAGGGTTTCGCCAAAATGCCAGTGATGGATGCGCAAGAGCGTGCAGAGGCAGAACTTACAGCCCTCTCTGCAAAAAAATGGGAGTGGATGGCAGAGAAAAACGTCACGGAACTCGCCCGACTATTCCACAAGGATGCCATGTTCGTACACATGGGTGGAGCATGGGGACGCACAGCGGAACTTATGACAATAGAAAAAGGTTCCATCTGGTACAAACATGCTGATATACATAGTGTGGAGTCGCGTATCAGTGGAAACACTGCCGTAGTATATAGCGAACTACAGTTGACGAGCGAGGTAGGAGGTCATGAGGTCTCATTCCCATTCTTTGTATGTGAAGTCTATATAAAAGAAGGAGAAGCTTGGAAACTCCTCACATTGTCTTTTACCAAGAAATCGTAATAATTCTGGTAAACGACAATCATATGAATGCCATGGGCGGAGTGGCTATTGGATTCTAGAGATATATTATGAAGTATTTGTTATCAATGATTATGTTAGCTATGACTACATTAACAACGAATGCACAAGGAGTGTATAACAAGGCAGCTAAACAGAATTCACTGCCGTTAGTAAACGAATGGGACAAGACATTCCCAAAGAGTGACAAGGTACGTCATGAGAAAGTGACGTTCAGCAATAGGTTCGGCATCACGCTTGCAGCCTTCCCGAAAAACATCTTTTCAGGGCGCACCCAATATGCCTTCTGTCCATACAAGGCTTGATAAACCACCATGCGTTCCAACGTCTCTGAATCAAAGGCGGAATGGAAAAACTTATACTTTCCGCCCTTGAAGTGCTGAAAATACCGATATTCTTTTACCGGACAGTCCATAAGCATCTTTTGGGCAAGCGGTGCGTACCATGCCTTCACCTCCTGCTCTGTTGGTGTGTGGCCGCCCGGGAAACGGAACACATTGCTGTAGTGCTCCATAAACAACGGGCAGAAATGGGCGATGCTGTCGTGCTCGCCAAAAAGTCCCCATACGCGGTCTTTGTAATATGGGTTGCAGCAATCAAACTGTATGGCTTCCAATTCGGCAAACTCCTCAATCAACGCCTCGTCAATGACCAGCCGCTGATTGCCGTCCCTTCTCGGCGCCTTGTATTCGTGCTCACCGACGCGCTGCTTCAAAAATTCGGTCATCTTGAAATGAGGATTGCCAAGCAAGGCCGGTATGCCCACCACAGGGGCAAGCATCTGGGCAAGGAATGCTCCGCAGCTGTTGCCAAGAAGCAAGTCGGGCTGCTCCCGGTCGATGATTGAGCGAATCTCCTTCAGTGCCTCCTTGGGATGCAACGGCAGGTCGGGTGTCAGCACAACTGCCGACCCCTCGAAAGCATCACGTAACGCCTTTGCCATCGCACAACTTCCCGTGGCAAAAAATCCATGCAGGAACAGTATTTTCTTCTGTATTGTTTCTTCCATTAAATTCTTTTATCTTTCCGTTGGCAGCCTATACGGCCGCCTAATCAATCTCGAGACACTGCTTGATGGCGGCGCGGATGGCGGCGGAGTCGGCATTGTCGCGCTGAAGGATGGTGAATATCGATTTGATATATTCATCCTTGTTCTGGCAGCCGCACAGCTGCGCCACGTTGCTCTGCACAAGCATCGTTTTCTGGTTGTAGACACGCAACACGCTGCGATAGTCGCCCTCCTGGACATAGCGGTTGAAGTCGCGGCACAGTCCCTCATAGATTGCGCGCGGACGTATCTCCTGTTCAAGATGGTCAAGATGGTCCTCAAGGGCGTTGATGTTCTGAAAACGGCGGTCAACGACCACCTCGATGGTGCGTTTCACTTGATGACGGGTGTGCATCAACGCCTGCTGCCGCAGTTCTGCCTTGAAGAGTTTGAGGATGTTGCCACGCACATGCGAAAAGGCCTTCACATCATCCTTGCCGTGCACTCGCGCCACAGTGCGTATCACCCCCTCAAGCATCATTATATTCTCAATCTCAGCCACATCCGGCACATAAATCTTCTTCTGACGCAGATAGTCAACCTCATTGGCGTTGCGCCGGTCGCGGTCAACAATGCCGCGCGAGTCAAGATGATGGAAGCCTTGAATGTCGTTGACGGAGCGCACCGTTTCTATCACCTTGTTGCAGCTTCCCATCGGCTTCACCGTGTACTCCGGGAAAATCAGCGAATACAGCCTGAAATCAAGGCTGTGGGTGCTGTCGCCCTCCACAAAAAGCACCGGTTTGCGGCTGCCCATAAGGTCGATTATCAGCTGGTCGCTCAGCGACTCGTGCGGACGGATTATCTCATAGTCCCACGTTTCCGCCTGGATGTTGCATCCTCTCACCCACACCGTGACGTTGTCGGTGCGCGACGTAGGAAACTCGATGTCGTGGGTCATGTAGACAAACGTGCAGTCGGGGCGGTGCCCCTCGATGGTTGTCCAAAGGCTTTGCGTGATGCTGCGGTGCAGGAAAAGCGTAGGCGAGTCAACAAAAATCACGCTGCCCTTCGGAGCATACAGCGTCGCGCCGATATAGAAGAACACGGCTTTCTCGCCCGCCGACAGCTGGCGGGGATTGAAGGCATTGTCGCCAAGACGGTTGGTAAACTTGATTTTACCGCCCGACCTCTGCACATCGTTTTTCGGAAACACTTCCTTCCACAGTTTCACAACGGCATCGATTTTCGTGCGCGGCAACGGGATGTCGGCGGCTGCGCCGATACGGTTCATCTTGTAGGTGAACATATCGTTCATCTCATCGTTGAGCAGCATAAACAGCAGCATCTCAAACTCTGTCTCGGCTACGGGTTTCACAAACTGCACCGACTGCAGCGCCTGCTGATAGAACGTTGTGACCGACTGCGCCTGTATGTCGCCGTCTTTTATCGGATACAAGGCTTTGAGAGCGGAAATTGTGAATGCACGGTTGCCAAGGTCGGCAATCATCCGGTTGACGAAGCGTGTCTTGCCAGAGCCGTTGGCTCCGACCACTGTGATTTGCTGGCGTCCGTTGAGCGACACCGGCTGCTGCCCGTCTATTCGTTTCGGAAGCGTTATGTCCATCGTATTCAGATTTTTGTCAGTGTAAAGTTAATCACTTACCACGAAAAATACAAACACGAAGCGACTAAATAATCAATTTAAATGACTTACTTACCAGAATATCTCCGCCACGACGTGGAACGGAAAAAGAGTGATGGCTACCACTGCGTTGAGCGTGATGAGAAGCACGGTGCGGTCGGTGCGTTTCATCGCCGCCTCAATGTTGCCGGCGCGCAGCATGCGGCGTGCGGTAACGGCCGAGCGTATCGACAGCCACGACAGCGGAAGCAACAGATAGAAAAACAGACTGCCGAGCAGCGAGAGCGGCGCGAACACATTGAAAAACGACAATGCGATGATTACCGTCGTGACAACAGCGGCACGCAGATGCGTGGGGCAATGGCGCACGGCGTCATCAGCCGCCCGATGCTTCTCAACGACCTTTACACCCAAGATTTGCGCGAACTCAGGCACGAGTCTTGCCTCTGTCCATTGCGGCAGCCCTTGGCGCCACACCTTCGTTTCCGCCGCAAGTCCATGTGCGGTCAATTCCTCAAGGCTGAACGGGCCTTCGCTATTTCCGTCCTTTATCATCCAATACTTCATACGGCAAAGTTACTGATTTTCCTCAAAAGAATCATCGTTCAGAGCATCTTTTCAAGGATGTCGAGAGCGTGGAGCATATCGGCATGAAACGTGGCGTGCGAACGCAGAAAGTCTGTGCGGCCGTCTGCCAGCAAGGAATACAGCTCAGGATTCATGTCGTCGGCAAACGAGGAAATGGCATACTCGATGTCGTCGCGCTGCCAGTCCATTGTCGAATGGGCATAGACACGCTCCTTCTGGTGCAGGAAGCAATAGGCGGTCTCGATACCGGCGCGCGTAATCATCGGTCGTAACCCTCCGGACGCATTTGACGCTGCTCCACGCTGTAGACGTAGCCATGGCTGAGAAGATACGCCTTCAGCTGCTCCGGGTCGCGGTTGTAGGCATAGCAGATCTGTTCGAGCGAGTCAAACTCCTCGTCGCGCAGCAGCATATTGATTGTTGACACAAGTATTGCGGGGTCGGTTGGCAGATAGTCCATATTCTTGTCGTTTTTTTCACTCCATCAGTGGTGCCTCCACAGCATCGTCGCTCTGCTCCTGAAGGAAGAGGAAGTAGTCGGAGAACGAGCGTCCCTCCTTGAGCAGCAGGTCGAAATTCTTTTCACTGATAAACACAGGGCGCACCTGACGAGGAATGACAACCTGACGGTCGGCAAACAGTTGACGGCTGTAGTCCTCAAGGTCGGCGTAGCTGGTGAATCCCTTGATTATGATTATTCCGAGTTGTCCATACGTCTGACGGTCGATGTCGAAATCGCGCACAGCATAGTTCGAGAAGTTGTGGCGTGCCACGTCGAAGAGCAGACGGTTTGACGACACGCTGTCGACAGGATACGTGAGCAGACAGATGTGCGGACCCTCGCGCGACGTGTCAAACGGCGTATACTCCGTCGTGGAGTTGACCGCCGCAGTGTCGTTTGTGAGCCGTATCGACCAAATCATGCCACGCACGTTGCCTCCGGCTCCCGAATTCGGTTTTCTGCCTTTGGCAAGATCTTTCAGAATCGACGAGGCGAGCGGCGTGATGTCGGTGTCGGGATAGCGCACAAGCAATTCCTTGAGCGTTTCCTGGAAACGGTCGTATTTCTTCTCCGAGAGGTAGGAAAGTGCGTCGAGAAGCATGAACTTAGGCATAATTTTCGACAACGGATATCGGTTCATAATCCCCTGATACCCCTCATGCACCGCTGCGTTGCGGTTTGCAAGATAGTCGGCATACGTCTTCTCATACATCCGCTCCTGCTCGCTCTCCATGTTGCGCAGGTTTTCGATATAATTCGGGTCGGCGAGAGCCATACCATATTTCGTGTCGGCAAAGTCGGCAAGAATCTTCTGCCGGCATGTCTCTGCCTTGTCGGCATATCCGTAGCGCACATACATCAGATACATATTATAATATATGTCAAGGCGATACACATTGTCGGGATAGCGGGTCAGCAGCTCGTTGAACGCGGCTTCGGCGGCATTCACATCCTCAAGTTTGTCCTTCAGGATTATGCCCATATTAAACAGTCCCTCCTGCACAATGTTGTGAGAGTTCTGTATTTCCTCCTCCGTTTTTGGAATCTGCACCAGATAGTATTCCGGGAAGTGCGGATCCTGCTCATGCGCCAGCTGCTCCTCGTTTTTCTTACGGGCGGCAATCTCCTCGTCGCTTAGCGGATTGCCGAGGGAGTCGACCATCTCTTTCTGCTTGTCGTCGTCGCCATAGTCTGCCTCCGAATTGAAGTCGCCGACAGAGAATGTGGTCTTGTTGGCGCGACGCCAGTCGTCTTCCAGCTTACGGCTGCCCCAGCGGCGCTGAAACTCCGTCTTGCCGGCATTTTTAGTGGCAGTGTTGTAGAAATACCACGACTTGTCGGTGTTGAGCGTATAGTTCTGCGTGTTGCTCTTCAGCTGGCTTCCGGCAGCGTCGGGCCGCGACGCAAGCGCCTGCAGCGCAGCCTCCTCAGCAGCTTTCTTCTCCTTGTCTTTCAACTCTTTCACCAATCGGTCAGCCACCTTCTTCTGCTCCTCCGGCGACAGTTTTGAAAGCGCCAGCAACGAATCCTGCAGCGTGACATTCTGCGAGTAGACAGCCAGTTCGTCGAGCACGTCGCTGCGCTTCTTCAGCATCGCATAGTTCTGATAGTCCTCCGGCAGCTGCGCCACGCCCTCAGAATAGCAAGGCTGCGCCTTGTCATATTCATAGCGGTCGAAATAGAGTCCGCCGAGCGTAATCTGGTTTATAGCCTTGTCGATGCCGTTGCGCGTGCTTTTCTCATTGGCAAGCACATAGTTTTTTATGGCGTTTGCCGTGTCGCGGCGCGACAGGTAGAGATTGCCTATGGCATAGTATATCTGGTCGAGGTATTCTTTGTTGCGGTCCAACCGCGCCATGCGCTGCAACGACCTTACCTCTGAATTGATGTTCTGTCCGGTGTAGACCTCGCTCTGCTTGATGCGGGCGTTGAACTGCGTGCGGTAGGTGGCGCTCGACGCTCCTGCCACCGACTTGAACATACGGTAGGCGGCAGCCTTGTCGCCATTGGCCTCATAAACCTGCCCGAGCAAAAATGCCAGACGCGTCTTCTGTGCGCCGCCAGTGTCTTTGTACGCCGCAAGCAGCACAGGCGCCGCCTTGTCGTATTGTCGCGTCTTTACGAGGAAGTCGGCATAAGCCGTGTTATACATCGTGCGCAGCCGCTTGTTCACAAGCTCGTCCTGCTTCAGCCGCGACAACACGTTCTCAGCCTCGTTTGTCCATCCCAGCGCGCAGTAGCTGCGCAACTGCCATATCTTCGCCTCTGTGACGAGTTTCGGAAGCCACGGGAAATAGCGCTCCACATACATAAACGTAGCCGCCGCCGCGGAGAAGTCGCCTTTCAGATACTGCGCCTCGCCCATCAGCCGCCACGCATTGTGGAGAAACGGGTTGTACTCGTTACGCTTCAGATAATCACGATATTTCGGGTCGCGCATCTTGCTGCGGTCCTTCTTCGGTTTCTTCTGGATGGAATGGAGGGCGATGGCTTTCTGCATCTTCTCGATTGTGCGGTCGAAACTCACCGACGGATGCGTTGCTTTGTCGTCGGCAAACGACTCGGCGGGATGCACATAGACGAAGTCGGAATAGTCGTCCTCATATTCCTCCTCCATCTTCTTCAACTGCTCCTTATAGTGCTGCTCTCCGTTGAAATAAACGTTGTAGCGGGTGGTGAACGACTGCATAAAACGGGAGCCGGCGGTGTTTTTCTTCGTGCTGCACGACAGCAACACGGAGCACAACACTGCTACCACAACCGTCAAATATGTCGCCGTCCGGCACTTCATACATAATATTAACGCTCGCGCACGCTTTTTATTTCAGTGCGGCATTTAAAAAAATCGCCCCACCACCGCCAATTTTCCCAACTGTATATTTGCGCAATAAAAATTAATGTCTAATTTTGTGAAACTAATAACAAACAAAACTATTATCATTTAATCTTAAAGATATGGCTTTTCCTTTTATTACCGCAGAACAGGCGGCTGAATTGGTGAACAACGGCGACAATGTCGGTTTCTCTGGTTTCACCGCTGCCGGCACGCCTAAATTTGTCGCTCCTGCAATCGCAGCTAAAGCGAAAAAAGAACACGAAGCCGGACGTCCGTTCAAAATCAACGTATTTACAGGTGCTTCGACCAATGACTACATCGACGGCGAGCTTGCACGTGCCGATGCCGTGAATTTCCGCACGCCGTATCAGTCATGCAAAGACACCCGCGCACGCCTCAACGCTCACGAAATCAACTATTGCGACATGCACCTCTCTCAGCTTGCGCAGAACCTCCGCTACGGATTCTTCGGCAAGATGGACATGGTGGTAATCGAGGCTGGCGACGTGACCGACGACGGCGAAATTCTGCTCGGTCCTGGTGTGGGCAACATTCCTTCGCTCGCTCACCTTGCCGACAAGATTGTAATTGAGCTCAATGAGCATATCCCGGCTGAAATCCGCGGTCTGCACGACATCTACATGCCGCTCGACCCGCCTTACCGCCGCGAGATTCCTATCTATAAGCCAAGCGACCGCATCGGTTCTCCGGTGCTGAAAGTCGACCCGTCGAAAATCGTGGGTATCGTAAAAACCTACAACACCGACAAGGTGCACGGCTTCTCGCCTATCGACGAGACAACAATGCGCATCGGTGCAAACGTTTGCAAATTCCTCATCGGCGAGCTCCGCGCCGGACGCATCCCTAAAGAATTCCTGCCGTTGCAGTCTGGTGTGGGCAACATTGCCAACGCCGTGCTCCACGGTTTGGAGGAAAGCCCGGAAATTCCACAATTCGATATGTACACCGAAGTGATTCAAGACGCCGTACTCGACCTTATGGAGAAGGGCAAATGCCGCTTCAGCAGCACATGCTCGCTCACATTCTCCGACGAGACGATGGACCGCTTCTTCAAAAACGTTGATTTCTTCCGCGACAAGGTGCTTATCCGTCCGGGTGAAATCTCAAACAACCCTGAGATTATCCGTCGACTTGGCGTGATTTCTATGAACACTGCTCTCGAAGCCGACATCTTCGGCAACGTCAACTCAACCCACGTGGTGGGCACCAAGATGATGAACGGTATCGGCGGCTCAGGCGACTTCACTCGCAACGCCTATATCTCTATCTTCAGCTGCCCGTCAATCACAAAAGAGGGCAAAATCAGCAACATCGTGCCGATGGTGTCACACCTCGACCACAGCGAGCACTCTGTGGCTGTGCTCATCACCGACCAGGGTATCGCCGACCTCCGCGGAAAGGATCCGTTGCAGCGCGCCGAACTCATCATCGAGAACTGCGCACACCCGGCCTACCGTCCGTTGCTCCGCGACTACTTGAAGCTGAGCAAAGGCGGACACACGCCTCACACCCTCAAGGCTGCCTTCGCATTCCACGAAGAGTTTAACGCTTCGGGCGACATGCAGAAGACCGACTTCTCGAAATTTGCATAATAAACTACGCATAAACACCATCTAAAAGGGGTTGCCGAAACCATACGGCGACCCCTTTTTCATATATTTAGGTGTGAAATCAGTTGCATTGTGGTTTTTTTTGTCTAATTTTGCGGCGCAAAAACAAGAGAGAATTATTGATATGCCGAAAAATTTAGTAATTGTCGAGTCACCTGCAAAGGCTAAGACAATCGAAAAGTTTCTGGGAGACGACTACAAAGTAATGTCAAGTTATGGCCACATCCGCGACCTTCAAAAGAAGGATTTCAGCATCGACGTGGAGCACGACTACAAACCCATATATGAAATCCCTGCCGACAAGAAGGAACTTGTGAAGCAGTTGAAGGCTGAAGCGAAAAAGGCAGACACGGTCTGGCTCGCTTCCGATGAGGACCGCGAAGGAGAAGCCATCGCTTGGCACCTGTACGAGGTGCTCGGTCTGACGCCGGAAAAGACAAAACGCATCGTATTTCACGAAATCACCAAAAGCGCAATCCTTCACGCCATCGAGACGCCGCGCGGCATCGACATCGACCGTGTGAACGCCCAGCAGGCGCGCCGTGTGCTCGACCGCATCGTGGGCTTCGAACTGTCGCCTGTGCTTTGGAAAAAAATCAAACCGGCTCTCTCCGCCGGACGCGTGCAGAGCGTGGCGGTAAGACTGATTGTGGAACGCGAGAAGGAAATCAAGAATTTCAAGGCTGAGGAATACTACCGTGTAGTGGCTTTGCTCCACACCGACAATGCGGCGCAGCCTATTCGCGCTGAGCTCAACAAGCGTCTGCCAAGCAAAGAGGCGGCAATGGAGTTTCTCGAATCATGCAAGAACGCAACGTTCAGCATCAGCGACCTGACAGTGAAACCGCTGAAGAAGTCGCCGGCAGCTCCGTTCACCACGTCGACGCTGCAGCAGGAGGCTTCACGCAAACTGGGATTCACCGTGTCGCAGACAATGATGGTGGCTCAGCGCCTCTACGAATCCGGACATATCACTTACATGCGTACCGACAGTGTCAACCTGTCGTCGCTTGCTCTCGGCACTATCAAGGAAGAAATCGCAACTACGCTCGGCGACAAATACTACAAGGCGCGCAACTACCACACCACGGCAAAGGGCGCACAGGAGGCTCACGAGGCTATCCGCCCTACATACATCTCACACCACGAAATCTCGGGGACGGCGCAGGAGAAACGCCTCTACGACCTTATTTGGAAGCGCACCATCGCCACTCAGATGGCTGATGCCGAACTGGAGAAAACCACCGCCGAAATCAGCATCGGCGGACGCCAGGAAAAGTTTGTGGCTACGGGCGAGGTTATCAAATTCGACGGTTTCCTGCACGTATACATGGAATCGACCGACGATGAATCAAACGACGCGGAGTCGGACACTCGCCTGCCTGAACTGAAAAAGGGCGAGACTCTCGCGCTCGATGAAATCGACGCCACACAGCGCTACACGCAGCAGCCGCCACGCTACTCCGAGGCGATGCTCGTAAAGAAACTTGAGGAACTGGGCATCGGACGTCCTTCAACCTACGCTCCGACAATCTCTACTATACAGAACCGCGACTACGTGGAAAAAGGCGAGAAAACCGGAACAAAACACGACATCTGCCTGCTCGAGCTGAAAAACGGCAAAATCAAAGAAACGAAGAAGGAAGAGTCGTACGGCAACGAGAAAAACAAGCTCATCCCGACCGATGTGGGTATGGTGGTCAACGATTTCCTTATGGAATATTTCCCCGACATCATGGACTACAACTTCACTGCCAACGTGGAGGAGAAATTCGACCATATCGCTGAAGGTCAGACAAAATGGAACGATGAGATTGCCAATTTCTATAAACTGTTCCACCCGGAAGTGGAAAAAATTTCCAACCTGCGCCTCGAGCACAAGGTGGGAGAACGCGTGCTCGGCACCGACCCGAAAACAGGCAAAGAGGTGTCGGTGAAAATCGGACGTTTCGGTCCGCTCGTGCAGCTCGGATCGACCGACAGCGAGGAGAAGCCGCAATTTGCATCGCTGCAGAAGGGACAGTCGGTAAGCGACATAACACTCGAGGAGGCTCTAAAGCTCTTCGAGCTGCCACGCACTCTCGGAGACTACGAGGGCGAGACCGTGACGGTGGCTATCGGCCGCTTCGGCCCATACGTGAAACACGGCAAAATGTTTGTCTCGGTGCCTAAGACGCTATCACCGCAAACAATCACCCTCGACGAGGCGGTCGAGCTGATCAAGAACAAAGCCGAAGCAGAGAAAAAACGTCTGGTAAAAACATTCGACGAGGAGCCGGAGATGGAAATCCTCAACGGTCCTTACGGAGTCTATATCTCATACAAAAAGAAGAACTACAAGATTCCGAAGGACAAGGATGCGGCGGCGCTCTCGCTCGATGATTGCCGCGCAATTATCGAAGAGGCGGCAAACGCGCCTAAAAAGCCGCGCCGCACCGTGCGCCGCACTACAAAAAAATCATAATCGCGATGACTCCAACATACATCCATCTTGAGTCGATACGCTCCACCAACACCTATATGGCGCAAAACGCCGAAGGTGCTGTCCACGGCACCGTTGTCTACGCCGACTGCCAAACCGCAGGACGCGGACAGCGGGGCAACTCGTGGGAAAGCGCCGACTTCAAAAACATCACGATGTCGATGTTGCTACGCCCGGCAAACGTGAAGCCAAGCTGCCAGTTCTGGCTGTCGGAAGCGGTGGCGCTTGCTGTGGTGCACACCCTTGACCGCTACATCGACAACGGCGTAAGCATAAAATGGCCTAACGACATTTACTGGAACGACCGCAAAATCTGCGGAATCCTCGTGGAACACTCGCTGTCAGGCGGAAAAATCGACCACACGATAGCGGGCATCGGACTCAACATCAACCAAGAGGAATTCCTGTCTGACGCACCCAACCCCGTGTCACTACGCCAAATCATCGGCTGCGACACCCCGCTGCCCGATGTGCTGCACCATCTTTCCGAAGAGCTGCTGCGCCTTGCCGACTTGCTGCCCGACAACGCCGAGTCGCTGCACGCCGAGTTTCTCAGCCGCCTATACCGCCGCAACGGGCTGCACACTTACCGCAACGTAGCCGACCGGACGGCTGACCATCTCGCAGCCGGCGAAGAGTTCTGCGCCGAGATTGCCGACGTGGCTCCCGACGGCATCCTGACCCTCGCCCGCCCCGACGGCTCCCGCCCTCGCTTCGCTTTCAAAGAAGTAGAATTTGTAATCGGGAAATAACGGGTCTACACAAATATACTCTCGCGCAGCCCATTGGCTAAGGTACAATCTCTTCGGATATACTCTCGCACAGCCCATTGGCTAAGGTGCAATCTCTTCGGATATACTCTCGCACAGACAGATGGCTGAGGCGGCACGTGCCGGAGGCACGTCACTTTTCGGTAACCCGGTACGCGAC
>UMHN01055856.1_pt1 | contig 16232 bp, 12 predicted proteins | sample 1965541 | NCBI WGS metagenome assembly UMHN01 (sample SAMEA4836099, study PRJEB28245) | human gut metagenome | biome: gut microbiome; material: fecal sample | place: Denmark | collected 2008
CATAATTTTGAAATTTTTTACATCGAAAGGACACTTGTTCGCCCCTTATTTTACCTCAATACGGGATTTTCAACATGCTATTTTACCCTTGTAATATCTGTTTACTTACAGAATTTCAGCATAACTTCCGTTCAAATGTTGTATTATTTAAAGATTTGTATTCTTCCTTCCCACTATTTGATCGAGTATTTTTTAAAAAAATAACGCTCCACACACTTTCGTGATTTTTCATTTTCGTTTGTTTGACCATGAATTTTGTTCACTTTAATTTCATTTATATGAAATTTATATCTTTTTGATTCATAATCAAACATGAATATCTGTTATTTATCCGCTATAAATCCTCACATTTTTAAGTATCTTTTTTTCATTTTCTTTTTCTGTTTTAAATTTTATTCTGCAGACCATTATTTTTTGTTTCAGATAACGCAAGCATATTTAAGAACAGAATTCATGCACATACAGCTTCCGCATCGAAGATGTGATTTGCATAAATTTTTTCTTATTTATAATCCGTACAAATTCTACTTTCTCCCCGCAAAATACGCTTGCAGGTTCTCCCCTACATGCTCCAGATGCCGCTCCATCTCCCGGCGCGCCAGTGCCCCGTCTCCGGCTTCAATCGCTGCCAGAAGGCTTTCGTGTTCATTTTCCCGGACTTCGTCAGAGCGGACTGCTGCCTGGTTGAAGCGCGCATAAGCGTCCTGGTCGGTCAGGATGAGCTTTAACATCCGCAGGATAGACGGGCTGCCTGAGAGATGCGCGATCTTCAGATGGAGCGCCAGATCTTCCTCGCTTCCCGCCCTTCCATGGCGGATTGCATAGAGATAGTCTGCCTGCAGATCTTTTAATTTCTGAAGTTCCTTCGGCTCAATCCGCTCTGCACATGCCTCCGCCGCATATCCCTCCAGGAGTTTCCGCACCAAAAGAATATCCTCCAGCCCGCTTTCTGTCTCCATCGACGCCGCCTCGATAAGCTCATTTGCCGCCTTCATCTTCTCCCGGCGTGACCGTTCTTCTTCCAGAAAGCGTTCGCCCTGCGGCGTCAGGATCCGCCCCTTGTTCTGCACCTTGACAAGCAGCCCTGTTTTCTCCAGCTCCAGAAGCTCCCGCCCGATGCTGGCGGACGGAAGATGCAGGATCTGCGCCAGCTGGAGTGCTCCCGCCGGGGTGTTTAAGTCCTGCATGGCTGTCAGTATTTCAAAGCTGCTATTTCGTTTTTTCCCTGCCATTTTTCCACCTCAATACCCTGTACTATTTCTATGATTGTATCATCATTTCCGATTCGTGTAAATCATCCCTTACTGTATCGTACGGAATTTTCAGTTCAGAAAATTCCCACCTGTGAACCGTTACAAGCAGGCTGCAATTTGACAGCGAAAATGCCATAAAATAACAAAAAAAGCGAACCGCAAGGTACATATTCTCACTCTGCGGTCCGCTTCGAATCTAAAATCATTTCAGATTTTGATCCATCTGTTTTTATTTATTACTTTTTATCTACATTGATGAACAGATAAGGAAGTCCTACGGAGTAGTACTGGATACCGCTTACATCCGGATTGGTCATAACGGCTACAGACTGTCCGTAAATCGGGAACAGAACACACTGATCTGCCAGCGTCTTCTCACAGCCAACTAAAGCTTCCCAACGAGCATCCTGGTCGAGTGCCAGATCGCCCTTCTTTGCGGACTGGATGGTTGCATCGTAGTCTGCATCGGAGAACTGGGAGTAGTTGGTGGAGCTGCCGGTTATCCACATATCCAGATCAGTCATCGGATCTGCGTAGTCCGGACCCCAGCGGGTAAGACCGATATCATATTCACCTTTCTGCATGTATTCCAGACGGGCTTTCTTCGGAAGTACCTGAAGTTCGATGGTCAGACCCGGCAGGTTGTTCTGCCACTCGCTCTGTAAGAACTGTGCAACAGCCTGTGCAGAATCAGTATCTTCACACATTAAAGTGAAGGATAAGGAATCTTTGCCAAGCTCGCCAAGACCTGTCTTCCACAACTCTTTTGCTGCCTCTACATCGTAGGTCCAGCTGTCGTATGCGCTGCCTGCTGCCTCACGGAAATCTTCGCCCTTTTCATTGGTTGCAAGGCCCTGCGGTACGAAGTAATCCATCGGTGTGGAACCATCCTTCAGAACACGGGTTGTGATCGCTTCTTTGTCATACGATTTTGCCAGTGCCTTACGGATATTTACATTGTCAAGCCCCTCTTTCTTCATGTTCGGGGTCAGATACCAGTTGTAACCGTCACTTCTGGTGGAGAATCTCGGATCATCCTCATACTGCTCTACCAGGTTACCGCTTAAGGTTACAACGTCCAGATCGCCATTCTCAAAAGAAAGGGCTGCTGTCTGGCTGTCGGTAATGATCGAGAACTCAACACCGTCCAGTTTGACATCGGATGCACCGAAGAACTGATCATTCTTTACTAATTCTACCTTCATGGCAGACGGCTCATAGGAAGATACCTTGAACGGACCATCTGCTAACAGGGTATCTGCGGAAGTTGCAAAGTTGCCGCCGCAGCTCTCTACAAATTTCTGATTTAAAGGCAGGAAGCATGCGCCGGATGCCATCAGGTAATCAAAGATAGCACACGGGGAGCTTAAAGTTACGACTAATGTCTTATCGTCCGCTGCCTCTACACCCAGTTCCTCAACCGGTTTTTCACCTGTTGTTACCTCTTCTGCATTTGCGATGCAGGCAGTTGTGATAAAGAACTGGTAATCACTTGCAGTTGCCGGATCGGCTACTCGTCTCCATGCGTAAACGAAATCGTTTGCCGTTACCGGATCGCCGTTGGACCATTTTGCGTCGTCACGGATCTTGAAGGTCAGGGTCAGACCATCCTCGGACTTCTCCTCACTCTCCGCCACGCCGTAAACCGGAGCACCTGACTCATCCTTGGTCATCAGACCCATCATAAACTGGGAGATAACACCACTGGATGTGTAGTCGTTGGAAAGTGCCGGATCCAGGGAGTCTACCAGAGTGCTTGCCTGATAGCGAAGCACCTTGCCGCCCTCAGCCGAGCTGCCGCCCTCTTCGCTTCCAGATTCAGCCGCTGCTGTCTCTGTTGTCTGGGTTGAGCCGCCGCAGCCTGCCAAAAGTCCAGCAAACATGGCAGAAGCCAGCGTCCACGCCATTACTTTTCTTAGCTTCATAATACTTCCTCCTTTTTTGTTTTTTTAATAAAACCAAACCATTCCCGTTTCATGCTGCATTTCCTGGTCCCGGCTGTCTATCCTCAGTTGTCTGCTGGTTCGGCTCATCTATAAAATCACCCACTAAACAGGTCATTTTATCACATTTATTATGGTTGATTTTGTGCCGGAATGCATCGGCTTTCTTTTAAATCTACACCCATTTTTCCAAATCTGCATCGGTTCCGCGCACAAAATGTGTGCCCTCAATCTGATGCATCGTACCTGCGCCGTAATCCAGACCGCTCGTCTTATAATCATAGTGCAGTGCAATCCGGCTGCGCTCTACCACCGGGTTCGGGTTCGGGATCGCCGAAATCAGGCTTCGGGTGTACGGATGTACCGGATGGGAGAAGATCTCCTCCGTCGTGCCCGTCTCCAGAAGATAGCCCAGATGAAGAACGCCGATGCGGTCGGAAATATATTTAACCATCGAGAGGTCGTGGGCGATGAAGAGGTATGCAAGCCCCGTCTCGTCCTGGATGTCCTTCATCAGGTTGACAACCTGCGCCTGAATGGACATATCGAGCGCCGAGATACACTCATCGGCAATGATCAGCTTCGGGTTCATGACAAGCGCCCGGGCGATGCCGACACGCTGCCGCTGACCACCGGAAAACTGATGCGGGTACCGGTTTGCATGTTCCGGCGCCAGACCTACCTTGTGGAGGATGTCTGCCACCATCTCGGTCCGCTCTTTCTGGGAATGGTACCGGTGATGGATATCCAGCCCCTGTGCAATGATATCCGCTACTTTCTGGCGCGGATTTAAACATGCCATCGGATCCTGGAAAATCATCTGCATATCACTTCTGAGTCTCGCCTCTGTCTGGCGGCTCATTTTTCCGGAAATATCCATCCCGTCAAAGGTAATTTGTCCTGCGGTCGGATCGTAGAGGCGGATCAGCGCCCGCCCGATCGTTGTCTTTCCCGATCCAGATTCCCCCACAAGACCATAGGTCTCGCCCGGATTGATATAAAAGCTAACATCCTCAACCGCTTTTACGGTAAATTTCCGGCTGACCGGAAAGTATTGCTTGAGTCCTTTTACTTCCAGAAGGGGCTTTTTGTTTGTCTCTGTCACTGTACTCATGCGATTCCCCCCTCTTTCTTCATTCTCTCAATTCGATCCCGAAGCTCCGGCGGCATATCGACCTTCGGCGCCTTCGGATGCAGCAGCCATGTCGCGGCGCTGTGTGTCTCCGATATCTTGAACATCGGCGGCTCCAGACGACTGTCAATGTTTAACGCATATTTATTCCGCGGTGCAAACGCATCGCCCGTTACCTTGTGAAGCAGGTTTGGCGGGCTGCCCGGGATTGTGTAAAGACGTTCGTCGTCCGTTCCCAGATCTGGCATCGCGGAGAGAAGTCCCCATGTGTACGGGTGGCGCGGATCGTAGAATACATCCTCGACCGTGCCGCTCTCGACGATCTTGCCTGCATACATGACGTTGACATAATCGGCAACCTTCGCAACGACGCCCAGATCGTGCGTGATATAGATAACCGACAGCTGCCGTTTTTTCTGAATCTCCTGAATCAGCTCCAGAATCTTCGACTGAATCGTAACGTCCAGCGCCGTCGTCGGCTCGTCGCAGATTAAAAGTTCCGGATCGCACGCCAGTGCGATCGCAATGACGATTCTCTGACGCATACCACCAGAGAGCTGGTGCGGATAGTTTTTGATTCGCTTCTCCGCGTCGGTGATGCCGACCAGCTTCATCAGCTCCAGCGCCTTCTCATATGCCTCTTCCTTCGGTGTATGGTAATGCCAGATCATGCCTTCCATGATCTGTTTCCCAACCGGCATCAGCGGGTTTAAGGAGGTCATCGGATCCTGGAAGACCATCGCGATCCGTTTTCCGTTGATATGGCGGCGGATTTCCTCTTTTTTCATCTGCAGAATTTCTCTGGTGACCCGTTCCTCCGGGTTACGGTAATATGAAAATGTGATCTGTCCGCGGTCGATCGTTCCGTTCTTTGCCAGGATTCCCATGATCGCCTTCGCAGAAACCGATTTACCGGAACCGGATTCCCCAACGATTGCAACCGTCTCGCCCCGGTTTACCGTCAGGTTGACGCCCCGGACGGCATTGACCACTCCGGCTGTCGTCTCGAAGGAAATGTCCAGATTCCGCACTCGTAAAATTTCTTCTTTTTTCTCCATGCCATTTCCTCCTACATATCCTTCATCTTCGGATCCAATGCATCACGCAGACCATCCGCCAGCATGTTAAAGCACAGCATCAGAAGTCCCATGACAATTAACGGGAACACGATCATGTACGGATGGCTTGTAAAGTTCTGATATCCACTCGAAATCAGGGAACCCAGCGAAGCCATCGGCTCCGGCACACCCAGGCCAATAAAGGCTAAGAATGCCTCGGTAAAGATCGCATGCGGGATCGAGAACATCGTCTGTGTAATCAGAGGACCAAAAATATTTGGTAAAATCTCTTTGAAAATAATGCGGAAACTCTTTGCTCCCAGCGTCCGGGAAGCAAGCACATATTCCTGCTCTTTCAGCTTTAAGACCTCCGCGCGGGCGATTCGGCTCATGCCCAGCCACCCGGAAAACATCAGGGCGAACGTGATAGACATAAGCCCCGGTTTCATGACTAACAAAAGCAGGGTAACCGTGATCAGGTACGGAATACTGTTTAGTATCTCGACGATACGCTGCATGATCATATCGACTTTTCCGCCGAAATATCCGGATACAAGTCCATACGTCAGACCAAACGCAAGGTCGATGAATACCGCCAGAACCGCTACATAGAGGCTGATCCGCGTTCCGCTCCAGGTCCTGGTCCAGAGGTCGCGTCCCAGCGAATCGGAACCAAACCAATAATAGGTATCGGTCAGACTGTTGCTTTCATAATAGTTGATTTCTTTGCTTCCGGTAGATGTACGGATCGTCTCAGAACCATCTAAGATACCCATATTTTCCAGCCCCGGCACTCTCGGCGCCATGTTCTGGTTGGTAATAATCTGCTGATCGTAGGTAAACTGGTTCATGTGAGGTCCGACAAGCGCCATCACAATCAGAAACAGAATACAGACAAAGCTGAACATTGCGCCCTTATTTTTCTTAAACCGTGCAATTGCCTCTTTCCAGTAGCTCTGGCTTGCAAAGTTTGTATCGACATGTTCAAAGCCGTCTTTGTGCTGGAATTCAAAATCATCGTCCAGAAATTCGATCTGGCTTAAATATTCTTCGGGTGATAACACATGCTCCCGAACGGAAGCCGCATCCCCGCCTGTCATTTTCTCATCTGTCTTTTCGTCACTCCGTTTTTTCATGCCATCACCTCTCAATCCGATTTCTTCGCCAGACGGATTCTCGGGTCGATAATTCCGTACAGGACGTCAACCACCAGCATCAGGACAATGTACATGACACTGTAGATAAATGCCAGCGAAATCGTCACGTTGTAATCGTTGGACTGAATCGCTGCAATCATTAAGCTTCCGATGCCCGGAATCGAGAAGATCTTCTCGATAACCAGGGAACCAATCATCAGATCGACAACCAGCGGCGCCAGTACCGTAACGATCGGGATCAGCGCGTTTCGAAGTGCATGGCGCACCAGAAGCGGGCGTCCCGTGATTCCCTTACTCTCCGCAAGCAACATGTAGTCGCTGTCCAGCACCTCCAGAAGAGAGGTTCTCGTAAATCGAGCCACCGTCGCTACCGTAAACATCGACAGCGCCAGCATCGGCATGATCGACGATGCGAAGAACTTCTTGCCGTCAAACAGAAGCGGCAGCCACTGTGCCTTGTAGCCGATGAAATATGCCATAACCAATGCAAAAACATAGGACGGAAGGCTGACGCCCAGAACTGAAATCACAGTACAGATGGTATCAAGCCAGCTATTTTTCTTGAGCGCTGCCAGAATACCTAAAATCAGTCCGACTACTGCACCGAAGGAAACTGCCTCCAGTCCGATTCCAAAGCTGACCGGCACACGGTTCTTTAACAGAACCGAGATGGAGGTATCCTTGGAGATAACATACGATACACCAAAATCGCCCTGCAGCAGGTTCTTCACATACGTGAAAAACTGTACAATCAACGGTTTGTCCAGTCCATATTTCTTCGACATCATCGCAATCTGATCCGCGGTCAGCTTTTCATCGTTGAACGGAGATCCCGGCATCAGCTGCAGCAGCATAAAAAGTACCAGGATGATGATCAGAAGCGTGACAAGAGAAATCATGATACGTTTTCCGATATATTTCTTCATGTCCGTACTCCCTTCTTTCTTAATATAATACGTCTCTCTCCTTCTCTTATAGCCCGGATATTCTTTCAACCCCGAAGTATAAAATAAGACAAACGGTTTTATCTCTCTATTCCTGCATCCACACGCGCATATGCGTCATGCCGCGGTTGCACCATGCATAGTACGGAATTGCCCGCAGGGTTACCATCTCTTCCGGTGCCGCATCTTCTGCATAAAGCGCCGGATTAACCGCCATTTTCTTCCGGCAGCCCGTCACGCGCAGCGCCACGATACCTTCCAGCAGATCCGCCTGATACGGAAGCGCTTCAATCTTCGCCTCCCGCGGAATCCGCAGTGTCTGAAGATCCTCTCCGTTGTCCACGCCCTCAAAGGTGTAGATGATTGGTCCGCGTCTGAGTGCCACGCATCCGGCATCCGCCCGCACCATCGGGTGTGCATAGACCCGCTCCGGCTCCATCTCCATCTCGCAGGAAACAGTATCACCAGGCTGCCAGCTTCTCTGGATCATCCAGTAGCCCTTGTCTGTCTTGACTGCCCCGGAAACCGGTATGCCATTGACCTTCACCTGCATCTGATGGCACCAGCCCGGATAACGGACTGCCAAAGTAAATTCTGCTCCCGCCTGCTCCGGTTCTACCGTGTAGGTAACGGAGCCGTTCCACGGATATTTCGATGTAAGCGCTATCTTCACGCCGCCCGCTGTTTCAAAGGTAGCCGTTCCCCCGACAAACAGATGGGAATAGATCGTATCTTCACTTGAAGACCATACATAGGAACCAAGTGAGGTCATCAGACGCGCCAGGTTCGGAGGACAGCATGCACAGTCATACCAGCCGATCCGCTCCGGTGTGTATTCTTCTTCGCCATATGCGTTGGTCGGCATGCCCGGATTGGCTTCAAGCTGATTGATATAAAAGAATTTCGTTCCGTCTAACTGCATGCCGCTGATGGTTCCGTTGTAAATCTCCCGCTCCAGAATATCTGCATACCGCGCGTCCGGATCCGCCTCCAGCATCTGTTTCGCGAAGAAGCAGACCCCCACCGCCGCACACGTTTCCGCGTAAGCGGTATCATTCGGCAAATCATAATCCACGGTAAATGCCTCGCCGTAATAGGTGGAACCGATTCCACCCGTTATGTACATCCGCCGGTCTACCATGTTGTCCCACATCTTCCGGCAGGCTGCCATCAGCGCCTCATCATGATTCTGCGCTGCCAGGTTTGCCGCCGCCGTCAGAAGATACATACAGCGGACCGCGTGTCCTTCCACCGTATCCTGCTCACGCACTGGCTTGTGGTTCTGCATGTAGGACGGCGGCTGCTTGTCCATGTAATCGGTGCGGCTCCAGCTTCTAGCCGCCGCTTCTTTATGGAAGAACTCCGGATCCCGTCCGCGCTCATCGATAAAATATGCCGCCAGCTTCCGGTATCTCTCTTCCCCGGTTGCTTGATAAAGCCGCATCAGCGCCAGCTCGATCTCCTCATGTCCCGGAATGCCGGTTACTTTGCCTGCTTCCCGTCCGAACCGCCGATCGATATGATCGCACAGCTTGCAGCAGATATCTAAAAGCTTCGTCTTTCCCGTCGCCTGATAGTACGCGACGCCTGCCTCCGTCATATGTCCGGCACAGTACATCTCATGGCAGTCCGTCAGGTTCTGCCACTTATGTTCCGGCTCCGCCGCAATGAAATAGGTATCCAGGTAGCCGTCCGGCTGCTGCGCCCGCCCGATCAGGTCGATGATTGCATCGGCATGCGCCTCCAGCTCTGGATTTGCCTCGACGGTCAGCGAGTACGCCACCGCCTCCAGCCATTTCGCCAGGTCGCTGTCCTGAAATATACGCCCGTAATACGTTCCTTTCTCATCTCCCGCTGCAATGCGGAAGTTTTTAATCACATGGCTCTTTCGGATTCCGGACACCTCATCGTGAAGCACCCGTTCCTGATACGGAAGCATCGTGTGAATTACCACATTCTGTACCCGCGAAAAGAACGGGTCGTCTATCTTTACCTGTTTCAAATCAATGAAACTTGTCTCCTTTTTTACCATTCACAGAAAACCTCCTGATTTATTATTCACTTATCCGTAAGCGCCTATCAATAATCTGAAAAAGACTTCTTTTTTTGTATGTTTTCTTATAAGTATACCATTCAAATAGTGGAAAAGCGATCTAACACATTTTGCATATTATAGAAAAGAATACGCGTATTTTTATAGAACAAAATCAGCCTGATTTCATTCTTTCTTTTTCTCTGATTTTTCTTTATTTTTCATTCATCCCCTCTTATTTTCCCAAGTAGAGTGTTTTATTTCTGCAAATATAAGGAATTTTCCAAACAGATTCTTGCTGTTTTTCTCTCTATTTGATATAATAAAATTGATATTTTAAATTTGTTTAACAACCTGACAAAATTGTCCTGTTTTTCGTTTGCTTCTCTGAGGTTCAGACAGGATTCCTGTTACGTGGCTGTTTTTATTTAAGCGGGAGTACATACATCATGAATTTTATTAATTTAAACTGTCCGCCCCTTCCTTATTTTATCGTCGGAGGCGGATGTGTTTATCGCCCCGGCGATATCCATGAGCGCCGGACGATCCGAAATGTCTTTGATCTTATCTATGTTCACAGCGGAACTTTATATCTCGAACAGGATCCGTTCCGCGTTGAACTGAATGCCGGGCAGTTTTTTATCATTACCCCCGATACCCCGCACCGCGGCAGCCGCGTCTGCCAGGAAAAGACCACGACGAGCTGGGTGCATTTCTATACCAACGGCAAATACAGCCTGTCCGATGAATTTTACCCGGACAACGTAACCCGGCGCGCCGCGCCGAAATTTTACTATTCGCCGCAGAATTTCATTCTCTCCCTGCCGCGCACCGGCACTGTGCCGGAAGCCAACCGGGAGAAGCTGGAAAAATATCTGCAGCGGATGAACCTGGTTTCTTTCAGCAAATACACACAGAAAAAGAGCTTTCCATCCTCCGTGCGGACGCCGTTTGAGATCCAGAATGATTTCATTGAATTTCTCCAGGTTCTCTATGAGCCGTACTGCTACAGCCGCGAGAAGGAAAGCATCGCCCGGACGCTGCGCGACTATCTGGATGCCCACTACACGGAGGAGATCTCCTTAAACGATCTGGCGCGCCAGTATTCCTACAGCCCGTCCCACTTAATCCGCAGTTTCCACCAGGCATACGGCGCCAGTCCGATGCAGTACCTAAAAAACTACGCATCGAACACGCCTCCCAGCTTCTCCTCCACTCCGACGCCACGATCCAGTCGGTCGGTGAGATGGTAGGACTGCGGATCCCATCCTATTTTATCCGCGTATTTAAGCAGGAGATCGGCATCACCCCGGCGCAGTACCGGATGTTTTACGCAGAAGAGAATGAGGGGAGTGAGGCGCCTTAGAGGCGATTCACAGCTGATGTTTTTTACTATCTATTTGTTTTCGTAAGAACTGTCATGAGCGTGGCAGTTCTTTTTTATACACAAACCAGTGAACAGTTTTTTAATGTATCTATCAGTTTCTTTACATCAGCTATTGTTTAAGGCAGTTATCCGCACATTGAAAATCCTTTATATTTAATGTAACACTGTGTGTATACAAAGGAGGAAATTCCGAATTGAAAACTGTCACGATTAAACTTCGCATTCATAAACTTTTGGCTGAAAAGCGTCTGACGAAATACCGTTTTATCGCCATGACCGGGCTTGGCTATAAAAATGCCAGCCGAATTCTGGACAATGAAACTGAATCCATCCGCTTCAGCACCATCGCCCGCATCTGCTCCGCACTGGACTGTACGCCCGGCGATCTATTTGAAGTTCATGAGGAAGAAGATCCTTACGACGGAATGTATTAAACATTCGGAAACAAGTGATTTCATGTGCGGATCGCACGCCAAAAAAGAGCTGTCAACCGACGGTTTGCACCGGCTTTTGTGACAGCTTTTTTTGGTGATCCTATTTTCAAAAACAGAAGCGGTACCGCCTCCGAAAAGACAGTACCGCTTAACCTATCCGAATATTATATATAAGGTGTCCACCAGCAAGATACCTTACCAGTCATCCCGTCCATACTCTTCCCGCTCATCCAGGGCATCATCTACACCATCGGCATATTCTGAATCTCGATGGTAGCGATCCCAGTCATAATCATCGCCTTCCATAACATCATCATATCCCGCATCATACGCTGCATATGGATTCTGGAGCTTCTTTTGCACCGGTGGTATTCCCCTCTGCGCAGGTGTGTTTTTACGACTCCGTTGTTTCAGTTCCCACAAGGGATCCTCTTCTATCCGCTTAAGATATTCCTCATGGCTTCTGGATTCCTCTTCTTCTTTTTTCTTCTGTAATTCTATCAGCTCAGCCCGTTCTCTTTTTTTACGTTCCTCTTCTTCCCGTTTACTTTCTTCTATCTTCTCTGCCCTGTGCTGTTCACAGTATATGCCATCAAAGGCCAGATTGTAACATCCTTCTTCCCAGCACTTATACGGATATAGCAGAACCACGAGAAGTCCACAGCCCATCGCACAGATAAGCAGCGTACAGAGAGTCTGGCGATGCTTTCCAAACCAGTTTTTCATTCCTGCTGCCAGACGGTTTTCTTTTTTCTCTGTTTCCTTCTCAGATTCAGGACTCTCTTCTTTCTTTTTCTTCCGGGACTCCATCCACCAGGTCAGTTCGGCATCCAGCAAAAACAACGGTATCAGACATGTAAAGGTGCCAACAAACAGCATCAAAGCATTGCCCGAATCTCCATGCACGCTTCTCGCATACTGGTAATGGCACTCTTCGTCATACCAACTATACAGACTCCAGGCATATGCCCCCAGAATGCCGATCAGAACTATCCATTTTATCTGCTTTTCTTTCCGCAGGATTCTCATGACGAGAAGTGCTCCTGCCATCGCAAACAGGAAACCTATCTTTAGATACACCGGTGCCGCCACCAGAGAAATCCAGGCTGTATATACCGGATAAAAGACACCAATAACCACTATCACAATCATCAGAATTCCAGACTCCATAGCTATACCCCCTATTAAGTCCATCTTACCACAAATGCGGATGCTTAGGTGGGTTATTTATGCCCCTTGAAGAAAATATCCACTTATGATAGCCTGCCCCGGATTACAAAGGCACGTATATGCTTGCTGTATCTCCCTTGTAATGCAAAAAGCTGCGGCAGATCAGAAAGTTTTTTTCCGATCTGCCGCAGCTTTTTATCTCATTCTTATTATTTTCTTCCTATTCTCTTAAGCTCCAGAATCCTCTGGTTCCGGCTTCCGCGAAACTGCAGGGTCAGATCCTTCTCCGCTTCCACGAACTCTCCGTCCACCAGCACATCCACATAGGACAGCATCTCGTCTGTCACCTCTGTATGGACCACGCCGCCGGCTGCCAGATCCCGATCCCACAGATAGCCGCTGTAGCACCAGATATCCTTCTCCGGATACGTCTCGCGCACCTTCTGAAGTAAATGTACCAGCTCCACCTGGTTTTCCGGCTCAAACGGTTCTCCGCCGAGCAGCGTAAAGCCCTGTATATATCCCGGCTCCAATGCCGCTAAAATCTCTTTCTCCGTCTCTTCTGTATATAACCGTCCATATCGGAAATCCCACGTCTCCGCATTGAAACAGCCCTTGCAGTGATGGCGGCAGCCCGACACAAACAGACTGACACGCACGCCAGGACCGTTGGCAATATCATACTTTTTGATGGTTCCGTAATACATATCTTCCTCCCCTAGACCAATGTACTCTCGGAGGCTTTCACCACATCCTACAGATGCAGCACCCGATCGCGGATCTCCTGGGTACGTCCCTGATTCCAGAACTGGGTTCCGATGTAGCCGCAGGTACGGCGTGCGACAAAGAGTTTGTTCTGGTCGCGGTTGCCGCAGTTCGGGCACTCCCACACCAGCTTGCCAGCCTCATCCTCAACAATCTTGATCTCGCCGTCATAGCCACACTTCTCACAGAAATCACTCTTGGTGTTCAGCTCCGCGTACATAATGTTATTGTAGATAAACTGCATTACAGAGAGAACTGCCGGAATATTAGTCTGCATATTCGGCACCTCGATGTAGCTGATCGCACCGCCCGGGGAGAGCTTCTGGAACTCTGCCTCAAATTTCAGCTTACTGAACGCGTCAATCTTCTCGGATACGTGTACATGGTAGCTGTTCGTGATATAGTTCTTATCTGTAACGCCTGGAATGATACCGAAGCGCTTCTGCAGGCATTTTGCAAATTTATAAGTCGTAGACTCCATCGGCGTGCCGTATACAGAATAGCTGATGTTCTCCGCCTCTCTCCACTCTTTGCATTTATCATTCAGACGCTGCATAACTTTCAGTGCAAATGGCTTCGCCTCCGGATCGGTGTGGGATTTTCCTAACATCCGCATACACATCTCATACAGACCTGCATATCCCAGAGAAATCGTAGAATAGCCGTTGTACAGGAGTTTGTCGATCGTCTCACCCTTTTTCAGGCGGGCAAGCGCACCATTCTGCCACAGAATCGGCGCCACATCGGAGATCGTGCCGAGCAGCCTCTCATGACGGCAGCGGAGCGCACGATGGCACAGTTCCAGTCTCTCATCGAGAATCTGCCAGAAACGGTCCATATCTCCCTCCGAAGAACAAGCCACATCGACCAGGTTAATCGTGACAACACCCTGGTTGAAACGTCCATAGAATTTATGCCTGCCGTTCGGCAGCATCTGGGAATCCTCTACCGTCAGGAAAGAACGGCAGCCCATGCACGGGTAAACCTCGCCCTTCTTTAATTCTTTCATAATCTTAGCGGAAATGTAGTCCGGAACCATCCGTTTCGCGGTACATTTCGCCGCCAGCTCAGTCAGGTGCCAATATTTCGAACCTTCCGTAATATTGTCCTCATCCAGCACATAGATAAGCTTCGGGAACGCCGGTGTGATCCAGACGCCCTTTTCATTCTTGACGCCCTGCATTCTCTGCAGCATCACTTCCTCGATGATCATCGCAAGGTCATCTCTGGTCCGTCCCTCCGGAACCTCGTCCAGATACATAAATACCGTGACAAACGGAGCCTGTCCGTTACAGGTCATCAGGGTGATAAGCTGGTACTGGATCGTCTGGATGCCGCTCTTAACCTCCTCGCGCAGACGGCGTTCGGTCACGCGATTGATGATATCCTCATCCAGTGCCTCGCCGCACTCGGTGCGCTCTGCAATCACGTTCTTGCGCAACTTCTGACGGCTGATGTCCACAAATGGTGCCAGATGCGCCAGAGTAAAGGACTGTCCGCCATACTGGTTGCTGGCTACCTGCGCCACGATCTGGGTGGTCACGTTGCAGGCCGTAAAGAAACTGTGCGGCTTCTCGATCATCGTCTCACTGATCACAGTGCCATTCTGCAGCATATCCTCCAGATTGATCAGGTCGCAGTTGTGCTCCTTCTGTGCAAAATAGTCGGTATCATGGAAATGGATGATGCCTTCCTCATGCGCGCGGACGATCTCCTCCGGCAGCAGCACACGCTTGGATAAGTCCTTGCTGACCTCGCCCGCCATGTAGTCACGCTGGGTCGAGTTGATGACCGGATTCTTGTTGGAGTTTTCCTGATTCACTTCTTCATTAATATGGTCCAAAAGTGCCAGGATGCCGTTATCGGTCGTGTTGGACTTGCGTTTTAACTCCCTGCGGTAGCGGTAGCGCACATATTTCTGTGCAACCTCATAACCACGCATCTCCATAATGCTGGTCTCTACCATATCCTGGATGTCTTCCACATTCACCGCGTGCGGCGTCTCCTGCACCTGCTCGGCGATCGTATCTGCAATCGCTTCAATCTGGTACGGGTTCATCTGGTGAATACGCTCCACATTGCCGTTCGCTTTCGTGATCGCATTTACGATCTTCGCCCGGTCAAAATGTACTTCTTCTCCATTTCGTTTGATTACATTGGTTGTTACTGTGTCTTCCATCCCTGTTCCCTCTCCTTACCCTTAAGCCCGTTTTATGACTTGTCTTCTATAATCTATAAATTGACTCGCCGGTTCCTGTTTCTGTGATTTCTCTTTCTACTTTTATGGCATACATCGAACATCCATCTGTATCCATTTCCCGTCCCCCAGCTTACTCTCATTTCCTCATTCATGAGAGCTGCGCCTTCTTCTGACAGGCTATTGTTCATGTCCGGATGCCTTCACTGACAGGATTCTTTTCCGTTCCGACTTGTCTTACGATTGGCTTTATTTTTGATTTGTATTTAGGTAATTTTTAGAATTACACACAAAATATTGAACTCGTTTTCTTTCATAACACAATATATAGTGTGTTCGTCGTGACGTATTTAAGCATACACCAATTAGATTAAAAATGGAAGAGGATTCCCCTATATTTTTTCGAATCAGAATTTTGCACAAAAATCATTTTCTCCCTTTACAAACACCCAAATCTGTGATCCCCTTTCCACGACGTTCTTTCCAGACTTATCCACCGTCCCATGTGCAAAACCCACCTCGTCATTTCTCCCATGGCTGCATCCCATATACCCTCTGCGTCTCCTTTGCCCATACCCTTATCTGTTTTAAAAATACCGAAAATAATGCTTTTTAAAATATTTTTAAAAATATTTAAAAAACTGTTGACATTTTATTCTGGATGGAGTAGAATAACACATGTCTTACGGATGAGGCATCCGCAAGAAAACAAAACAAGCGCCTTTAGCTCAGTTGGTAGAGCAGTAGACTCTTAATCTAT
>UMHN01060666.1_pt1 | contig 16175 bp, 20 predicted proteins | sample 1965541 | NCBI WGS metagenome assembly UMHN01 (sample SAMEA4836099, study PRJEB28245) | human gut metagenome | biome: gut microbiome; material: fecal sample | place: Denmark | collected 2008
GCACCAGGCCGCCTACTGTGGATGAGTGGGAGAAATATGATTTGCACCATAGGGTCAGATTGAGTGTAAAGCCTGGAATCACAGGTATGTGGCAGGTTAGTGGAAGAAGTGAGATTACGGATTTTGAAGAGGTCGTGAAGCTGGATAAAAAGTACATAACTGAGTGGAGGATGGGGTTGGATGTTAAGATTCTGCTTCAGACAGTGCAGGTTGTGCTGGGGAGAGGCGGAGCGATGTAAAGATGGTGGTGATTGGAGAATTATAAGAATAATATCATAAACAATATTTTACTTTAGGGAAGATTTAATATCGCAGTTGCAGGAACAGGCGTTGGAGATAGTATAGGGACAAACCAAGAAAATCCTTGATTTTCCCGGACTTTGCTGCAGTTTTATCAAGTTTCCAAGCAAAATTTTGTGTGCAAATGTTGGAGGAGAGAAATCAGAAATTGACTTCTTAGGTATTCGTTTTGCCCCAATCTGATGAGCTGACAAAATTGAATATGGAGATTGATGAAGCTGTAGCCTGGGCAGAGTGATTTTCTATTTCATCTGTGCAGGCTGATTGTATTTTGTTTTTTGAGTTGAATGATAAAAATGGTTGGTTCAGTCGGTATGGGGGAGGAGAGATATGAAGACTGCGAAGATTGGTCATAAAGGTATTGTTCTGGAGAAAGGGCTTTAATATTTGATTGAAGTATATAAAAAACGAAAAGCAGTAATAAAGCCTATAATTTCTGACAGTACATCTGACACAGAAGTATTTATGCAGGAAATCGGCGGTAGAGTTCATTTGTCGTAAATATAACTGGGATGATGCGGTTGAGAGGAAGATGGGCTTGTCCAGGCGAAAATTTAAACCATGAGATGAGTAGAATAAGGTAATGAATGATTTGAAGAGCGTGCCGGCGGAGACCGGTTATATTGGGGTAAGTCCGTCAGTTTTGTTGGCACAGCACAACTGTGTGATTGTTGCGGATATAGTGTCTGAAAAAGCGTAAAAGTTCAACGATAAAAATCTCCTATTCAGGATGATTATATTGGAAAATATTTTGCAGAAAAGGTACTGGTTCTAACTGCCACGTTAGACGCCAAAGAAGAGTACACCTACATAATAGCAGTCAATAGCTGATTGGCAGGAAAATATGTACAAAACAGAATTGAAAACTACAATGTTATTCCGACCGTAAGGGTAGATCTAAGATGATGTAGATATAGGATTGGGTCAAACACACAGTAAATTGAATGTAAATATAGCTATTATATGTGCAAAATAACGAGAAACGATTACTGGTCTCATAGCTGACGAAGTGTAAATAAAAAGGGCTCGGATATGTATGTACCTAGACAGGTATGGGCGATAAGAAAATGTTTTAAACATATTTGGTAAATGTACATAGAGGGGGCTATACGAAAGGAAAATGTTTTACACATTCACATACTTTTCCGAAGCTCGCCAGCCACAGCATTATCCCATATTTTTGAAAACTGAAACGGAACCGACAATCAGAAAGCAGTAGGTGTTGTCGGTTTCGAGTATATATGAGCAGATGTGGAGAGTCGCATCTTAGATTGAAATGATTAACAAACGGTAATCTAACCGAATTATTTACACATGGAGGTCGCGCGTTGTGACTAAGAAGAATGAGATTAAAATTGCAATGCTCGGCCATAAAAGAATTCCTTCTCGCGAGGGCGGCATTGAGATTGTAGTGGAGGAACTGAGTAGCAGAATGGTACAGCAAGGTCATAACGTGACTTGCTACAACCGAAGCGGTCATCATATAAGCGGAAAAGAATTTGATAGTTCCAATCTAGATGTGTATAAGGGCGTGGAGCTAAAATCTGTATTTACGATTGATCGAAAAGGATTGGCGGCATTGACTTCCAGTTGCTTTGCAGCCGTAAAAATAGCATTTGGCAAATATGATGTTGTCCATTTTCATGCAGAAGGTCCTTGTGCCATGCTGTGGCTGCCGAGGCTGTTTGGCAAAAGATGTGTGGCGACGGTCCATGGCCTTGACTGGCAGAGGGAGAAATGGAAAGGCGGCTTCGGCTCCAAGTACATAAAATTCGGTGAAAAGGTAGCTGTACGGTTTGCTGATGAAATCATTGTGCTGAGCAAAGGAGCGCAGGATTACTTCATGCAGACCTACGGACGGGAGACGAGATTCATTCCTAACGGCGTGAATCGACCGGAGATTCGAAGTGCAGAGATCATCAAAGAGAAGTTTGGGATCGATAAGGATGAGTATATTCTCTTCCTTGGGCGCATTGTCCCGGAGAAAGGTCTTCGATATTTAGTTGAAGCATTTAAGGATGTTCTTACAGATAAGAAGCTGATCATTGCTGGTGGAGCGTCTGATACAGAAGATTTCATGAGTGAAATCAAGGGGCTGGCTGAAGGTGATGGTAGGATTGTTTTCACAGGATTTGTAGCCGGAAGGATGCTTGAAGAATTGTACAGCAATGCCTATGTGTATTGCCTGCCAAGTGACCTTGAGGGAATGCCACTAAGTTTGCTGGAAGCAATGAGCTATGGAAATTGCTGCTTGGTAAGTGATATTGTTGAATGCGCCGAAGTTGTTGAGGATAGGGCTATGGTATTTAAGAAAAGCGATGTGGCGGATCTAAGTGAGAAGCTGCAGATGCTCTGTGATGATAGAGAAATGGTTGATGAATATAAGAACACGGCCACGGAGTTCATTTGTCGTAAGTACAGCTGGGATGATGTGGTTGAAAGAACGGTTGAGTTATATAGATAATGAGCTATACAAGAAATGGGAAGGAAAAATTATGAGTGGTTTAAAAATTGCAGTTGCAGGTACCGGCTATGTAGGTTTGTCTCTGGCCATCCTTTTAGCGCAGCACAATCATGTGGTGGCCGTGGACGTGGTGCCTGAAAAGATCGAACTGATTAACAATAAGAAATCTCCGATTCAGGATGATTATATTGAAAAGTATTTAGCTAAAAAGGAACAAGATTTAATTGCCACACTGGATGCAAAGGCGGCATACTCTGATGCGGACTATGTGGTAATTGCCACCCCGACCAACTATGATTCAAGTACCCAAAAATTTGATACGAGGGCTGTTGAAGCTGTTATCAAATTAGTCATGGAATATAATCCAAATGCGATTATGGTCATTAAGTCTACGATTCCGGTTGGGTATACACAGTCTGTTCGTGAAAAGTTCGGAAGTAAGAATATTATTTTCAGCCCAGAATTTCTGCGCGAATCCAAGGCACTGTATGACAACCTTTATCCGAGCCGCATCATTGTCGGTACAGTTATGGAGGATGTTAGATTAGTGGATGCCGCAAAGGTGTTTGCTGGTCTGCTGGTTGATGGTGCGCTCAAAGGCAAAAAGGCATTGGATGTTGCAGAAGGTGACTTGGTTGATGAAACGCCTATTGATACGCTATTTATGGGTTTAACGGAGGCAGAGGCAGTCAAACTGTTTGCCAACACATATCTGGCACTTCGTGTTGCATATTTCAATGAACTGGATACATATGCCGAAATGAAAGGATTGAACACACAACAGATCATCAACGGTGTCTGTTTGGATCCTCGTATTGGTAGCCACTACAACAATCCGTCTTTTGGTTATGGTGGATATTGCTTGCCGAAGGATACGAAGCAGCTTCTTGCAAACTATGCGGACGTGCCACAGGATATGATGAGTGCCATTGTGCAGAGTAACAGAACCAGAAAAGACTTCATTGCAGACCGTGCGCTGAAGATGGCTGGTTATTACGACTACTACAACCGTGGAGATTATAGCGCTACGGAAGAAAGGAGCTGCGTGATTGGTGTGTATAGACTCACGATGAAAAGCAATAGCGATAACTTCCGACAGAGTTCCATTCAGGGAGTTATGAAGCGCGTTAAGGCCAAGGGTGCTACCGTAGTGATCTATGAGCCGACTTTGGAGAACGGCAGCACATTCTTTGGGTCATTTGTGGTGAATGACCTGGCTAAGTTTAAGGCAATGAGCCAGGCAATTATCGCAAATAGATATGATAGCACATTGGATGACGTGAAAGAGAAGGTTTATACGAGAGACTTGTATGGAAGGGATTAACGCTCTCAGAATGTTTTTAGCAACAGGGCTACCTTACGAACTAAATGGTGATGATTATGGACTATAAAGCAAAATACCAGCAGTGGTTAACTGATGAGTTCTTCAATGAATCCACACGGAAAGAACTGTTAGCAATCAAGGATGAAAAAGAAATAGAAGATCGATTTTACAAGTATCTGGAGTTTGGTACAGGTGGCTTGCGCGGTGTAATGGGTGCGGGAACCAACCGTATGAATAAGTACACTGTGGGTAAAGCCACAAAAGGACTCGGTGAACACCTCCTTGCTACATATGATGCTGATGTATGTGCCGGGTTGGTTGTGTGGGGGGGGGGTGTAATTAGTTGTGACACCAGAAATAATAGCGAGTATGTTTGCTAAGACTGCAGCTGATGTTTTGAGTGGTAAGGGAAAAAGCGTTTACCTTCACTCCCATGCTAGACCAACTCCGCAACACAGTTTTTCTGTCAAGTTCTGAAATGCAGTTGCTGGTATTGTTCTCACGGCATGCCATAACCCAAAGGAATACAACGGATATAAGAATCTTCCTATTATACATACACTACTGCATGGTACAGGAAATATGTCTGTACAGAAGCGTCTGCGGTTGGCTGGATTTAAGAATGTGGACACGGTGGCAGAACAGGTTGTCCCGGATGGAAACTTTCCTACCGTTGTTTCTCCAAACCCAGAGGACAGAAAGGAACTGGAAATGGGTATTGCACAGGATGAACGATCTGGTGCTGAGATTGCGAAGAAGCATGGATTGACTGTGTTCTCTACGCTGACCGGCATTAAGTTCATCGGCGAGAAAATCACACAGTTTCAACAAGCAAAAGCGATTGGGGATACTACCAGGGATTACACATTTCTGTTCGGCTATGAAGAATCCTATGGTTACCTTGTAGGAACTCATGCAAGAGATAAGGACACAGTGGTTTTTAGCCTGCTGATCTGCGAGATGGTATTACAGTTGAGAGAACAGAGCAAGACTCTCTTTGATAGGATGAATGAACTTTACGAAGAGTACGGCTATTACCGAGATGCGTTGGACAGCTTTACGCTAAAGGGTTAAGATGGATTAAAACGTATTGCATTGATGATGGTGGAACTGAAGAACGCAGAGTCTCCGTTTGAAAATACGATTCAAAAAATCGATTAGAGTACCCCTGTGGATGCAGAGCCCGGCTTTGGTAAACTGCCCGCATCGGATGCTTTGAAATATATTATGGCAGACGGAAGTTGGATTGCAGTACGTCCGTCAGGCACGGAACCGGAGATAAAGATTTATTACAGCATCAAGGATGCTGATTAAGACACTGCTGAAATCAGATTACAGCAGATACAGTCCACGATCAAAAGCCGCTTGGAACTGTAAGAGAGTAAAACCGGATGAATATTATTTTATTGTTCGGCGGTAGCGGAAAGCCTCTGTGGCCATTGTCCGACGAAGTAAGCTCCAAGCAGTTTATCCAACTGTTTAAGGATGAAGATGGGAATTACGAATCCATGATACAGCGAGTGTATCGTCAAATAACCTCTGTGGATGCCAAGGTGACGATTGTAACCAGCAAATCTCAGGCCAGTGTGATTCACAAGCAATTTGGAAAAAAGTTTCTATCTGTGTAGAGCTGTGCAGAAGATACACATTCCCTGCAATTATGCTTGCGGCCACATATCTTCATGATGAGTTGGGCGTTGGTGAGGATGCCGGTACCGGCGAAGCTGTTGTTGATGGTATGGAGCAAAAGTTGAGAGCCGGTGATGTGAATACCATTGCAGCGGGATGTAAACATACGATCATGGCAACAACACAGTTGGACTTTATTAAAGTGCAGATCGGTGAGAGCATTAGCGTCGCAAATAAGAAGGAGCATGAATTGAATCAATAACAGCGGGGGCCTAGCATGGAGATTTTGAAATTAGCGCTGGTGGGTAAGGATTATCTGTGGGGCGGGACTCGTTTGAGAGGAAACTTTGGCAAGCAGAGAGATTTGAACCCGCTAGCAGAAACATGGGAATGCTCCGTACATCCGGATGGGCAGAGCATGATTGTCAATGGGAGATTTGCCGGAATGACACTGACGGATGTACTTCATCAAAAGCCGGAGTATCTTGGCACAAAGATTGGTGTAAATACGGAACTGCCCATACTTGTGAAATTTATAGCTGCAAAACAAAACTTGTCCATACAGGCACACCGGGACGATGAATATGCAAAATATCACGAAGGTAATAACGGTAAGACAGAGATGTTGTATGTCTTGGAAGCCGTAAGTCTGATTTATGGTTTTGAACATCCAGTGACGGAGGACATTCTACGAGAAGCTGTGGAAAGCGGTGTGTTAGATAAGCACTTGCATAAGGTGAAAGTTCACAAGGGCGATTGCTACTATGTTCCGATAGGGATGGTTCTTGTGATTGGAGCTGGAGCTTTGATTGTAGAAATACAGGCAAGTTCTAATGTTACTTATTGTTGTCTAGCAGCCAGTGAAAGGCTCAAGTAAACAGAGTCGGTTGGTTCATTACTATCCAAGGTGTTCAAGGGAGATATTGTGTTGATGTAAATACTTTGAGACTGAGTATATCCGAGTAAGGAAGGGGTTCACCTTTACGGCAAGAGAAGAATCTTTCCAGGTGATTCTCTGCTTAGACGGAGAAGGACAAGTGGAAGTTGTGGTTGACAGCAAAAAACTGTTAGATTTCAAAAAGGAACTGCCTTTTTGTTTCCGCAAATATTGGGCAATGTTATCTTTTGGGAGGATGCAGAGCTACTTAAAGTACGTTGCTAAATCGGAGGAAAATGACGGATGCGAAAATACAATAATTTAGATGGACTACGCACTTTGGCAGCTATCGGTGTGATCTGTATGCACATTAGAGCAAATATCGGCTATGGGGGTACCTGATTAATACCACTATCACTTAATTTGCAATATTTGTGCAGTTATTCTTTATCATCACCGGATTTGGAATGTGATGTGGTTATTATGAGAAAATTAAGAGTCAAAGAATTAGCGTGAATAATTTTTACAACAAACGATATTTAAAGATTCTGCCGTTCTTTGCATTGCTTGTGTTGATGGATGTAGCTGTTAGCTTGATGCTTGATGGAGGTATCACTGTTGGCAAGATATATGAAGCCTTTGCCAAGCTGACGCTGATGTTTGGGTTCTATACCACATCCGGGATGTCTGTAATTGGTGTTGGCTGGACATTGGGAGTTATCTTCGGATTCTATATCCTGTTCCCATTCTTTGTCTATCTAATTTGGACGAGGAAACGGGCATGGACAACACTCCTAATAGCGGTGATGATTTCCTATGTCAGCGAAGTTCACTTCGTAGCAGGTAGAAGCCTTTGCTTTCCGTGGCGCTGCTATTTTGTGGCAGGAGGCTTGATTTATCTGTACAAAGTAGATATTCAAAGGTTTGTTAAAAATGCTTGGATTGGAATAACCATTACAATCATAGGCTTTGTACTGGTCTTTGTTGTGCAACTTCCGGTTGATAGAGACTTGACAGTTCTTATTGTTACAAGTAAGAAACTGATTAGATTCCCTATGATGGTGATTGGTGCTATGTGTATAGACACAAAGTTGTGAAGCAATACGATTTCCAAGTTTATCAGTGGTGTCAGTTTAGAAATCTACCTGGCACACATGATGCTATTCCGAATGATTGAAAAAATTGGATTGAAAAAGATTGCCGGAGAAACAGTCTTATCGTATGTGTGTTGACATTAGGTGGCATATTACTATTTGCCACTTTATAAATAGTTGAAGTAAAAGTAAAAAAGAGGCTAAAGGCTGCTTCTTGAATTAGAGGGGATTGAAAAAATGGCTACTAAGAAATTGAATGGTACTGTAATCGTAACTTACCGTTGTAATGCCCGTTGCTCTATGTGCAACCGCTATAAAGCTCCTTCCAAGCCGGAAGAAGAAATCAGCATTGAAACGATCCGCAAGCTGCCACCGATGTACTTTACCAACATCACCGGCGGAGAGCCTTTCATCCGCACGGATTTGAAAGACATTGTGTGTGAGCTGTATAAAAAGAGCGACCGCATCGTTATTTCCACAAATGGTTTCTTTACAGACCGTATTGTGGATTTGTGTAAGGAGTTTCCGAATATTGGTATCCGTATCTCCATTGAAGGTCTTGAACAGACCAATAATGAGATCCGTGGTCTTCAGGACGGCTATCAGAAGGGCTATGGTATGCTCAAGATCTTGCGCGAAATGGGCATGAAAGATGTTGGCATCGGAATGACGGTTCAGGATAAGAATGCTCCTGACCTTGTGCCGCTGTACAAGATTTCTGATGAGATGGGTATGGAGTTTGCAACGGCATCGTTGCATAATTCTTTTTACTTTGTGGAAGCAAAGAACATTATCCATGACCGTCCGATGGTAGCTAAAAATTTCGAGGACTTGGTTAATGAACTGCTTCACTCCAAGAGTCCGAAGAAGTGGATGCGTGCTTACTTCAATCATGGACTAATTAACTATATCTATGGACAGAAGCGTCTGTTGCCTTGTGATATGAGCTTTGACACCTTCTTTATTGATCCTTACGGCGATGTTATGCCATGCAACGGAACTAAGGATAAGGAAGTCATGGGCAATCTGAATACACAGACTTGGGACGAGATTTGGAATAGCACGGAAGCTGAACAGGTACGCAAGAAGGTTCGTTGTTGTGACCGTGATTGTTGGATGATCGGTTCGGTGTCTCCTGCTATGCATAAATATATTTGGAAACCTGGTTTTTGGGTGGTATGGCATAAGTTTAAGGCGCTGTTTAGCAAGCATCCGTATTCCATGTATGAGAATGATATTGTGCGTGACTACCGTGATGGCAAGGTTACGAAGGAAGAACTCGATAGGAGTAGCACTTGCGATATGTGTGCAACAATCAACGATGGTTTAAGTGCAGCAAGTAAAGAACAGCTTGTAGGTAAGACTGGCGAAGAAATTGTGGATGCAGATATTGCTGCGCAGATGAGGAAGTGAAGATGTTGAAAATCATTAGCAAGATATTGAAAATCTCCATTTTAAAAACACTGAGAATGAAGTTGTATTATTTTGGTCTGCGGGTGGAAGGGTGTGTTTAAGCCCATAATCGTATGTTTAAAAATATATAATTAAAAGAATGTAAGGGAAGAATAATAGTGAACGATTGTTCAGTTGGAAGTATTCGAATAGGATTTGCTCCATTTCACGGACATGATGATAAGTTTTGTAGAACTGTTTGGGATAATTCGGGGACAATTATTGTTAATAAAGGTTTATTAACATTAGAAAAAATTTATGATAAACGGATATGCCATGATAATATGTAAAGAGTCTATTAAGATTGGTGATGACTGTCTTATTTCATAGGGAACGCAGATTATGGATACAGATCTGTATCCGATTTATGATGCTCATGGTAATAGAATGAATAATGAAAGAAGTATAGTTATAGGCAATCATTGTTGGATAGGATGCAAATGTAATTTATTAAAAGGCACACAATTGTTTGATAATACAGTAGTTGCTGCTGGTAGTACTGGAAGTTTAAAATGCAAACAAAAAAATGTGTAATAAATAGTGATAAGATCATCCATTCAAATATAAGTTAGACAAATGAGAAGGTATGGTGAGCGATTATGATGAAAATAGTAGTTAGTGGTTATGTGGGAAAGAAGATTACGGGCATTGGTAGAAATCTGATTTCGTTATTGAATAATGCAAAAGGAGGAACAGAGTTCGTCTTGTATGCCAATGAGGATATGAAAGATGTATTTAAATTTGATAATGCAAATGTTACGGTGAAAACATATTCAGTGAGTAAGAATAGTTCTGTGGGAAATTTGCTCTGGACTACTTTTGTATTCCCATTCAAGGTATTAAGTGAGAAAGCCGACAAAGCACTGATTCCTAATTTTACATTGCTTTTATTCAAATTCAAGCCTACCTATGTGATTATGCATGACTTGATTGAGTATAATGTGCCCAATAAGTTCTCCAAGCTAAAGATGTTTTATCGAACTAAACTTGCAAACCCGATTACATCAAGGCTTGCAAATAGAATTATTACAGTGTCAAATAATTCAAAAAAAGATTTGATGAAGTTCCTTGGAGTCAAAGAGAATAAGATTGCTGTTATTTATAATGGCGTCGATCAGGAAAAATTCAAGCCAGTTTCTAAGGATATATGCGACAGAGTTTTTGAGAGCAGAAAATGGCCGAGAGAATACATATTATATGCCGGAACAATTGATCATCCTGGTAAAAATGCAATGTCGGTTATTCAAGTGTTTGAAAGATTGAAAGAGAGTGGCAGCTACAATGGTCAGTTGATTTTGGCAGGTATGCCGGGAGCAGGATTTGAAGTTGTTGAAGAATATGTGAATCAGTCAAAGTACAAAGATGAGATAATCTTTGGCGGCTTTGTAACCGATGAAGAACTGGTAGTGCTGTATACTTGCTGTGATGTGTTCTGCTTTGTTTCTCTTTATGAAGGATTTGGCATTCCACCGCTGGAATCTCTTGCCTGTGGTGCAAAAGTGGTTGTTTCCAACACTTCCGCACTCCCAGAGGTTGTAGGCGACCTCGGATGGAAAGTTAATCCAAAGTCTTTGGATGCGATTGAAAACGCAGTAAAAAATGCCTTAGATACTCCTACAGATGAGGACTACAAAAAATCTGTTGCTGCTCACTTGAAGGAATACGAATGGTGTAACTTGGGAAAATGTTTTGAAAAAACTATATGCATGTGATTATAGAAAGGGCAAACCAATATGGTATATGCTGCAATAGGGATATGTATATTTAGTACAATAGCATCCATAAAAATTGACAAAAAAATATTGAACCCAATGTCGCTATTCATGAGCGTTTGGGTAGTAATGCTTTATATGAATAGCTTGAGGCTATTTACGCTCTTTGAGACAGACAATGAGTACTATGAAATGATTACATTAGGACTTGTAATGTTTCTTTTAGGATATATCATTGCTCCGTTGGTTAAAAAAGTTAAGATATTTAAAATTCAACTCCACAATCAGAATACTACACGAATCTATATACTGTGTGGAATAGTCCTTCTTTTGCTTCTTCTGAAATTTGTACAGAACATTTCCATTATATCAAGTTTAGGGTTGGCTGGAATTCGTAAAGCACTCCAAACAGGCGAACTGTCTAACTATGACGATGATTCGATTCTCATATCGTTTATTTGGCAGATAGTGTTACTCCCTGCTAGAATGGCACTTTCCGTGGTTGTTGCTGAGAATTTTTTCAGTGGCAAGAAGAATAAAGTGTTGCTAATGATGTATGCAATAGTTGTTTTTATGTCAGTGCTGATTGATGGTGGACGCAGTGTTATACTTAATTTTATTATCCATATTGCTCTTGCATTTTATTATGAATATGCCAAGAAAAAAACTATCGGTAAAGGTGCATTTACAAATAGACGGGTGGTAATTATTAAGAAAAAAAGCATCAAAGTATTTATTGGCGTATTAATGGTTGTAACGGTCTTTCTGATTGCTTTTGTTGTTGCAACAATGGGTCGTTCTGGCGAGTACGCAATTAGACACTTATACTATTATGGATCAATACCTCCTGTAATGTTCAATATATGGAGTGATGTTGTAAACGAGCGAGAAATAGTCGGCTTTGGATTAGCATCATTGAATGGCTTTTTGTCACCAATCTTATATGCGTTAAAAATTCTATTGGGTACAGATGGACTTCCCTTTTATTGGGGAAAAGTCGTAGAAATGATCTATGAAACAGATAGTGTTTGGGTGAGAACATCTTTTTTGAGTCATTCGAATGCGTATGTATCACTGTTCTGGTTTTTTTATTTAGATGGGCGTATTTTAGGTGTGATTGTCGGGATGTTTTTATATGGCTTCTTCTCAAATAGAATATTCCGGGAATATGATAAGAACAGGTGTCAATACAGTTTATGCGTGTTACTTCTTTGGATACAAGGATTACTTTTTTCAGGGGTGCGCTTTCAATTTGCAGTTATGCCATATGCACTGGCATTTGTTTATTTAAGGTTGTTGTTTGAAGATAAAGAAAAGGAGTTGATGTGATGAACATTCTAATTGTTCATACTTATTATTACCCAGATATAAAAGGTGGGGCAGAATATAGTGTAAAGAAGATTGCCGAAGGTCTTGCCAAAAGAGGATATAATGTATATGTTTTGTGTGATTGCAAAGATGGTAATAAAGATGAACTGATAAATGGCGTTCATGTTCTGAGAAGAAAAATGAACTGTATGAGAAAAAGCAACAATGCTTTTACAAATGTGCTCCGTGCCATAATGGAATTTTATAATCCCCTTAATAGACCCATAGTTGAGAAAGAATTTCAGATGATAGGGGAATCGGGAACGATTTGTTATACAAATAGCCTGCGTAGAATATCACGAGTCGTATGGGTGGTAGCTGACAAGCGAAAGATTCCGTTGATTGATACCCAACGAGAGTATCGAATGTTACGACTTTTGCCAGAAGGAAGTTGGCTGAATAAAATATGGATGCAGTTAAATAAGGGAGCGTCTCAAAAAGTAAGTGTTGCAGCATTTATTTCTCAGACCAGCAAAAATGCACATTTGGACGAGGGATTCTATCCTAAGGCGCAGCATAAAGTGATCTACAATTCGATTGACTTTGATTGCGAAAGAGTCAGGTTGATTGTTGAAAAAAGAAAGCAAGCAGCTAAGTCTGGTGAAAACTTCAAGTATGTATATTTAGGAAGTTTAGAAAAGCATAAGGGTGTAGATGTTCTATTAGAAGCATTTATGCTTTTGTCAAAAGAAATTGAGGGAATAGAACTTCATGTAGCCGGACAGGGCAACATGGAAAAAAATGTGTTGGAGTCAGCTTTAATATGTCCTGGTATTGTTTATCATGGATGGCTTTCCGAGGCGGAAGTCTCTGAATTGTTGATTGACTGTAATGCTTTGGTATGTCCTTCTGTGTGGAAAGAGCCTTTTGGTCGTGTTGTGCTTGATGCTTATAAGCATGGAATGCCTGCGATAGTTGCCAACTCTGGTGGCTTGGCGGAAACTGTGATTCATGAAAAGACAGGATATGTCTTGACACCGGGAGATCCCCAAGAGTTATATAAGTATATGCGCAGACTGGCCCAAAACCCAGATGAGTACATTTCCATGTGTGAGGCAGCATACGAGGTTTTGCCGGTATATTCATTAGAGACACAATTGGATAAATTTGAGCATTTATTTATGGAGCTGTTAAACAGAGGGAATTCGGGTGAAGAAAATGAGGATAATTAAGAATATATTAAAGAGCAAACTTATTGTAACCCTACTTTATTATTTTCTTCGGATTTTTTATGATAAGGAATGGATTACTGGAAAATATTTTGGTGAGTTTAATTATGATGGTTTTGTATGGGCAATCAAATCAATTCCAACAAGAATATTTAAAAGGTATCCTTGGCCATGCTCTCTCCGAAATGAATACGGTGATTCTAAATGTATCCATATCCATCCGTCTTCGCTGCAATGCTTTCAGCGGCGCGGATGCTACTTTCAGGCATGGAAGGGACGGTCTATATCAATTGGAAAAGATGTCTATATTGCAAACAATGTCCAGATAATAACACGTAACCACGATGTTTATAACTTAGATAAACACACGGGGGGGGGGATATTGTTGTTGCAGATAAGTGTTGGATAGCATCTAATGCTGTAATTCTTCCAGGGGTAACATTAGGCGAGGGAACCATTGTTGCTGCAAATGCTGTTGTTAATAAGTCGTTTCCAGAGGGTAAAGTTATTGTAGGAGGAGTACCAGCCAAAATAATAAAAAAGTTGTAATTTACATACATTAAGGAGTTTTCTATGGAATCAAAGCGAGAGAAATTATTAAAAAGTACCATATTGTTGGGAATTGGAAATTTGGGTTCAAAACTACTGACGATGTTGATTGTTCCCTTGTGTACTTATGTAATTGCTCCCAGCGATATGAGCACATATGATATGCTGAACACGCTCTCGCAATTGTTTGTGCCGGTTGCTATGTTAGGGTTATCAGAAGCCCTCTTTCGATGGCTCTTAGATGCAGATGGTGACTTTGCTCGCATTATGTCGAATTGGGGTGCTGTATTCTTTCAGTCTATTTCGATCTTTTCCATTATTTATAGCCTGGCAGGTTTTATATTTGACTTTAAGTATGCGGGGGTATTGTATTTAATGATTCTGACTACCTGCATATATAATTGCCTGCAATTTGCAACGCGTGGATTACATAATAAAGGGATATTTGCTATCCAGGGTGTAGTTTACGGAATTGTAGTTTGTCTATCAGATTACATATTGGTCATTCATATGAAAATTGGATATGCCGGTCTTTTGTATTCTGTAATATTAGCAAATATGGTAAGTAACTGTATTATGCTGATAAAACAACCATATATTTTTACGGCAAGCATAAAAAGAATGCAACAGGATTTAGCAATTCGCAAGCAGATGTTGGTCTATGCTGTTCTGTTGGTGCCTAGTAGTGTGTGCTGGTGGGTTATGCAAGGGTCTGGAAGATTTTTTGTGCGCTATTTTCTAAGTGAAGTCGATGCGGGTGTGTTTGCCATTTCTATGAAATTTCCTTCGCTTATGGCGATGGTCACAACCGTTTTTTTTCTTGCGTGGCAAGAGCAAGCAGTAGAAGAGTATAATAACGAGGAACGAGATAAATATTATACAGAAATTTTCATGGAGTATTTCAAAATACTTATTTCCGCCTTACTTATTTTGATGCCAGCGGTGGATGTTTTTATCCACTTCTTTACGGATTCAGCTTATCATGATGCAACGCAGTATTCTGCCCTACTACTCATGGGAGGTGCTTTTAGTGCCTTTGCCAATTTTTATGGCGTTGCATATACTAGTGCAAAGAAAACATTAGGAAGCTTGCTCTCAACTGGAGGTGGAGCTATATTAAATGTGGTTTTTAACGCTTTACTGATAGTTCCTCTTGGTGTTCATGGTGTTGCTGCTGCCTTTTTTTGGGCACAGATGTCAGTATGGGTGATTCGAGCAATCCACACCAGAAAATATTTTGCAATACATATTAGCTGGTGTAAATTGCTGTCTGAAATCTTTGCTGTAACGATTTATGGATATGTTTTAGCATATTGTGATATCATTATTCAAATGATTGCACTATGTGTTGGGGGTGGATTATTCCTATATATAAACAGAAAGTTATTTAGGAGCCTTCTGAAAAAGGTAAGTGTGCGTAGCTGAGTTAGATGTGATAGTGAAATAGGCGAGCAAACATAATGAAAGATGGAGCAATCTGCTTTTTCTCAGAACAATTATTGTATAAGGAAATATTATTGCATGGCAGGTTTCATTTTGGAGAACATGCTCAGTGAAAATGGTGGTATGACCAGACGTATCTGCCGGTTAGATAAAAATGGCTGTCTGGTTGGTGTAAAGGAGACTTCAAACAAGAAACTGAAGTTTACCTACAACATAAAGGGAAACGAGCTGTTCGTGGAACGGAAAGAAAAGAGTATCACGAAAGAACCATTCTCCTGGCGTATGATAAAGCTGGGAAGCAGGGAGGGGGAGTTGCAGGGCCTAAGAAGCTGGCGGTCATCTGGGTGCAGCTCATTACTGGCAAAAAGGGCCTGTGTATCCTGCAGTAGCCTTTCTGCCTGTGCTTATTCATGGGAACCGAAATTCTCATAGGCATCCCTTAAAAATGCCTCATTCTGTGATTCCTGTTAAAATTCAAAGTATGCACACCAAGTGCTTCACATACTTTTTGGATCATATCCATGCTGGACTGACGCTGACCGTTTTCAACATAGCGGATTGCACGTTCCACCATGCCTATCGTTTCAGACAGTTTTTCCTGTATGATTTTTTTGCCTTTCGCAAAGCAGCGAGTTTTTCACCCCTTGTTAGTAAGTGATTCATAATGAGTAGGCTGCTCAGAGACCAAGTCTGCGAGATAATAGGTTCCTAGAAGAATCTACTTGAAAACTTTTAGAAGTTTTTCAAGTAAATGATCTCTCGGAATCCTGATTGATCATGCCAGCGGAGCTGAC
>UMHN01024520.1_pt1 | contig 14170 bp, 8 predicted proteins | sample 1965541 | NCBI WGS metagenome assembly UMHN01 (sample SAMEA4836099, study PRJEB28245) | human gut metagenome | biome: gut microbiome; material: fecal sample | place: Denmark | collected 2008
AGGAAAATGTTGAAATTAAAGAAAACAAAAGACGAATTTTCCACACCATATACCTGTATGAACGCCATTAAAAAAGGCGGGATTGAGACAAAACTTTCCATGGTACTGATGGGATTTGGAAACTTTGTGCACAAACAAAAGATCAAAGGTCTTTTATATCTGGCAATAGAAGCTGCGTATCTTGTATTTATGCTGGTGAACGGCATCGGATTCCTGAGTATGCTGGGCTCTCTGGGAAGTGTTCCCCAGAAAGAGGTCTGGGATGAGGCAAATCAGGTTTATGTGTACACACAGGGCGATCAGTCAGTACTGATCCTGCTCTACGGAGTGGCAACGGTCTTTCTGACACTGCTTATGATCTGGGTTTGGAGAGGTACTCTTAAAAGCGCTTACAAAGCAGAATGTCTGGACAAAAACGGACAGCATGTGAATACTTTTGCAGAAGATCTGAAATCTCTGCTTCATGAGAATCCTCACAGACTTCTGATGACTCCGCCTGTGGCAGCTATTTATATTTTTACGATCCTGCCGCTGATCTTTATGATCTGTATGGCGTTTACCAATTACAGTAAGATCGGAAATCACCTGATGCTTTTTGACTGGGTAGGACTGGAAAACTTTAAGGCGCTGTTTGATTCCAACAGTATTCTGGGAAGCACCTTTTGGTCAGTTCTTGGATGGACCCTGGTGTGGGCGTTCTTTGCAACCTTTAGTAACTACATTTTCGGTATGATCCTTGCTATGGTGATCAACCGTAAGGATACAAAAGCCAAGGGATTCTGGAGATTTTGCTTCGTACTTTCCTGTGCGGTTCCCATGTTTGTCTCTCTTCTTATTATGAGAACCATGCTTCAGCCAAACGGCGCGGTAAACGTACTTTTAAGAAATCTGGGATGGATCGGGGCAGACGCAAGCCTTCCGTTCTTTACAGATCCAACATGGGCGAGAGTGACTGTAATTGTTATTAATATCTGGGTTGGTGTTCCCTATACACTGCTCCAGCTTACCGGTGTTCTGCAGAATATTCCGGAGGAGCTTTATGAAGCGGCAAAGGTGGACGGAGCCAATGCGATACAGAGATTTTTCAGGATCACACTTCCGTATATGCTGTATGTGACAACTCCGTATCTGATCGTGACCTTTACCGGAAACGTAAATAATTTTAATATTATTTATCTTCTTTCTGGAGGAGATCCGGTTACGGATCTGGCGTCCACAGCCGGAAAAACAGACCTGCTTGTTACCTGGCTCTATAAGCTTACCATTGATAAACAGTACTATAATATCGGAGCAGTGATCGGAATTCTGACCTTTATTATTCTGGCGGTGGGAGCGCTTCTTACTTACCGCAACAGCAAGTCCTATAAAGAAGGAGGAATTTAAAGATGGCAGCAGCAAAATATAAGTCAGCAAAAACAAAGCGTTTTGTAAACAATACCATTGTACATGTAAGTCTGGCAATTCTGGCCTTTATCTGGGTATTCCCTATTGTCTGGGTTGTGCTCACAAGCTTCCGTGCAGAAAAGGGCTCTTATGTTTCTACGTTTCTGCCCCGGTCTTATACACTGGATAACTATATTAAACTGTTTACCGATACATCGATTCTGAACTTCCCCAGGATGTTCATGAATACCCTGATTATTGCATTTTTTTCCTGCCTGATCGCAACCTTTTATACACTGGCAGTTTCCTACTGTCTGTCAAGACTGAAATTTAAGCTGAGAAAGCCATACATGAATATGGCAATGATACTGGGACTTTTTCCGGGATTTATGTCCATGGTGGCTGTGTACTTTATCTTAAAGGCTGCAGGACTGACAGAAGGAAATCTTATCAGGGTAGCGTTGATCCTCTGTTATTCAGGCGGCGCAGGACTGGGCTTCCAGATCGCCAAGGGATTTTTTGATACCATTCCCTATGCAGTGGATGAGGCTGCTATTCTGGACGGCTGTACCAAATGGCAGGTATTTACAAAAGTAACTTTGCCGTTAAGTAAGCCGATCATTGTTTATACAGTACTTACAGCGTTTATGGCTCCATGGCTGGACTTCATCTTTGCAAAAGTTATCTGCCGTGCAAACTCAGACCAGTATACCATTGCCATTGGTCTCTGGAAGATGCTGGAAAAAGAATATATTGACAGCTGGTATACAAGCTTTGCGGCAGGGGCTGTTCTGATTTCCATACCGATTGCGATTCTTTTCCTGTGTATGCAGAAATATTATGTAGATGGAGTATCCGGCGCAGTTAAGGGTTAATGAAAAAGGAGAATTATGAGGACGAGACAGGAATTAAAGAGACTATATCATTCTTCAGAATTTCAGAAAAAATATTTGTATGAGGGCAGTGACCTGGGGGCTGTCTGCACAGAGGAAGGGACCTCCTTCCTTCTGTGGAGCCCTCTGGCGGAGAACGTGAAGCTTCGTTTTTATAAAGACGGGGAAAAAGCTTCCTGTCATCAGGTCGTTTCCATGGAAAAAGAAGAAAAAGGTGTCTGGGCATACCGCACCGGGGAAAGCCTCCACGGAGTTTACTATGATTATGAACTCACATTTGACGGCGAAAAAACAGTTACCGGGGATCCTTATGCAAGGGCATGTGGGGTAAACGGGAACCGCAGCATGGTATGTAACCTGAAAAAAACAGATCCACAGGTCTGGGATGAGGATAAACGACCGGAGCCGTCCCCTGAAAATGTGATCTATGAGCTTCATGTAAAGGAGTTTTCCTGGGATGCTTCCGGTGGCTTTAAAAAGGAAAACCGTGGAAAATACAGAGCCTTTACAGAAGAGCATACCACACTTCACGGGAACGGTGTGCATCCTACCGGACTTGATTATCTGAAAGAGCTTGGAGTTACTCATGTGCAGATCATGCCTGCATATGATTACGGCTCTGTAGATGAAAAAAGTGAAACAGACTTTAACTGGGGCTATGATCCGGTGAATTACAATGTGCCGGAGGGGTCCTATTCCACAGATCCGGAACATGGGGAAGTGCGTATCCGGGAATTTAAGGAAATGATCCAGGCCCTTCACAGAAATGGTTTTCGTGTGATTATGGATGTGGTTTACAATCATATGTATTCACTGGATAATAACCTGAATCGTACAGTGCCCTGGTATTATTTCCGCACAGACAAAAATGGAGAGATTTCCAATGGCTCTGCCTGTGGAAACGATGTGGCAAGCGAGCGTCCTATGTGCGCCAGATATATTCTGGATTCGGTGCTTTACTGGGTAAGGGAATATCATATTGACGGATTCCGCTTCGACCTTATGGGACTTCTTGACGTGGAGCTTATGAACCGCATCCGAAGAGAACTCGATACTGTTTACGGAGAGGGAGAAATCCTGATCTACGGCGAACCATGGGCGGCTGATGTGACAGCCATGGAGGACGGCGCGGCTCCGGCTCTGAAAAGCAATATACAGCTTCTTGACAAAAATGTAGGTATGTTCTGCGATGATACAAGAGACGCCATTAAGGGGCATGTGTTTGAGGCGGAAACACCGGGCTTTGTCAACGGGGCAGAGGGCATGGAGGATAAAATCCTGAACAGTGTAACTGCCTGGTGGGGAAAAGACAGTGTAAAGACCCCAAGCCAGATCATTACCTATGTGTCCGCTCACGACAACTGGACGCTTTGGGATAAGCTTGAAAAAACCATTTCCGATGAAAAACAGCGGGAAAAAGTGAACCGGCTGGCAGCAGCAATTTATATGACCTGTCAGGGAAATCTTTTTTTTCTTTCCGGCGAGGAATTTGCCAGAACAAAGGACGGATATGAGAATACCTACAACGCGCCCATAGAGCTGAACAGACTAGACTGGGAACGGGCTTATGAATATCAGGAGTTAAGACAGTACTATCAGGGACTGATCGCTCTTCGGAAACAGCTCCCCGGCCTCTGTGACAAATCAGAGGAGGCGCGGAAAAGGATTTCCGGGCAGTGGAAAGAAGACGGCGCAGTTGGATTTCTGGTGGATAACCGGGACGAAGCAAAGACATCCCCCTGGAAAAAGCTTCTGATCATTTATAACAGAACAGAAAAAACAGTAACAAGAGAGCTTCCGGAAGGAAACTGGGAAATTCTTCTGAATGGAGAAAACAGTTTTCTCTGGAAGGAACCAAAAAATACACAAAAGGCAGAGGCTGCGCCGGTGAGCGCGCTGATCCTGGGACAGAGGTAAGGATATGAAGTGGATTTACGGAAAACAGGAACTGAAAAATCTGGAAAGGGCACAGGAAAACTGTTACCTTCTTACCAATGGCCTGGGTGGCTTTTCTTCTCTGACCATGACAGGCTCTGTATCAAGAAACGATCACGCCCTTCTGATGGCATGTGTGCAGGCTCCAAATCACAGATACAATATGGTGCATCGTCTGAAAGAAAGCCTTTGTCTTGAAGGGGAGGAGATTGTTCTTTCTTCCCAGGAGTTTGCAGACGGACAGAAAGAAGAGGGCTGTCCTTATCTTTCCTCTTTTGTGTTTGACGATATGCCCATATGGAGATTCCTTGTTCATGGAGTGGAGATCCGCAGGGAAATTGCCATGAAGCAGGGAGAAAACACAGTGGCAGTCCGCTACAGTATCAGAAACCGTAGTGGAAAAACAGCGGAACTGAAAGTGATGCCCTTTTATCAGTTTACTGCAAAGGGCAGTGAGCCGGAACCGGAGCAAAAGTTTCAGTATACGAAAAATGCAGTTAGTTCCAATGGAATGACCCTCTATTTCCATACAAACGGAACACTGGATAATATAGAAGAAATACAGGAAACATATTTTTACAGCTATGACGTCTGCGACGGACGTAGAGAGACAGGTCTTGCAAAGTCCGGACACATGATCACAGAAAGCGTTCAGCCGGGCGAGGAAAAAATCCTGAAGCTTGTATACTCTATGGAAAATGCAGATCAGGATGCAGACACCATCATTCTGGAAATGCAGACTTACCGCAAAGCCCTGGAAGCAAAGGCGGGACTTCATAAGGAAATGGCAAAGGAGCTGGTAAAAAGCGCCAGCCAGTTTGTTTCCAGAAGGGAATCTACCAACGGAAGAACCATTCTTGCTGGATATCCGTTTTTTGAGGACTGGGGAAGAGATACCATGATCGCTCTTCCGGGCGTATGCATTTCTACCGGTCAGTATGAAACGGCAAAGGAGATTCTCAGAACCTTTGCAGTTCATGAACGGAGAGGGCTGATGCCGAATCTTTTCCCGGAGGGCGGAAACGAACCCCTTTATAATACGGTGGATGCGGCGCTTTTGTTTATCAACTGTGTATATCTTTATTATCAGGCTGCCGGGGACAAAGCGTTTGTCCGGGAGATGTATCCGGTGATGGAGCGGATCATAAAAGCTTACCGGGAGGGAACCGACTATGGAATCCATATGGATGAGGACGGTCTGATCCAGTCAGGAGAAGGGCTGTGGCAGGTAACTTGGATGGACGTGCGGGTAGGAGATATTCTTCCCACACCCCGTCACGGCAAGCCAGTGGAAATCAATGCTTACTGGTATAATGCCCTGTGTATTATGGATGAACTTGCAGAGGCAGAAGAGAAAAAGCCTGCTTATACACAGTTAAAAGAGAAAGTAAAAGCTTCCTTTGTGGATAAGTTCTGGATGGATGACAGAAAATGTTTAAAAGATCTTGTTTCCGGGACAAAGGCAGACACCCAGATACGGTGCAATCAGATCTGGGCAGTGTCTCTTCCATTTACCATGCTGGATGCAGATAAGGAGCAGCAGGTGGTGGAAACGGTTTTTGAAAAGCTTTACACCCCATATGGACTTCGCACCCTGGAACAGGAAGACCCGGAATTTCATGGATTTTATCAGGGAAAAATGGAGGACAGGGACATGGCCTATCATCAGGGAACCGTTTGGACGTTCCCTCTGGGAGCTTATTATCTTGCATATCTGAAGGTGAATCAGTACAGCCCGGAAGCAAAGGGAATCGTGAGAGAGCAGCTTGAGGTTATGGAAGCAGCCGTGAGAGAGGGCTGTATCGGACAGCTTCCGGAAATCTATGACGGCGAAAACCCAACAAGGTCAAAGGGATGCTTTGCCCAGGCATGGAGCGTGGGAGAGATCCTGAGAGTATATGAAGCACTGGAAAAACTCTGAACATAGAATGAATAGAAAAGAGGAGACAGTTATGGAGAAATTATTAGAGCAGGTATTACAGGAAAGATATCACAAAACCATCAGGGAAGCCTCCAGTCAGGAGATTTATACAGCGCTTCTTCTGATCACAAAAGATAAAATGAAACATATGAAGCGGAACGAAGGAAAGAAAAAGCTGTACTATATTTCAGCAGAATTTCTGATTGGCAAGCTTCTTTCCAATAATCTGATTAACCTTGGGCTGTTTGAGGAAACAAGAGAGGTTCTGGAAAAGAACGGCCATCACCTTACAGATATTGAGGAGATCGAGCAGGAGCCTTCTCTTGGAAACGGTGGTCTCGGACGTCTGGCAGCATGCTTTCTGGATTCCATTGCAACTCTGGGCCTGAATGGTGACGGCGTGGGCTTAAATTACCATGACGGTCTGTTCCGCCAGACCTTTGTGGATCACAAACAGAAGGAAGAAAAGAATCCATGGATTACAGAGGATTCCTGGCTTACAAGAACAGAAACAACTTTCCAGGTTCCTTTTAAGGATTTTACCCTGACCTCTGTTATGTATGACATTGACATTCCGGGCTATAAAAATAACTGCAACCGTCTGCATCTTTTTGATACAGACACTGTGGATGAAAGTATCATCGGCGACGGTATCAGCTTTGACAAAAACGATATCAAAAAGAACCTGACTCTGTTCCTTTATCCGGATGACAGTGATGAGGCAGGCCAGCTTCTTCGTATTTACCAGCAGTATTTTATGGTCAGCAATGCCGCGCAGCTGATCCTGAAAGAAGCAGAGGATAACGGTTACGATCTCTACAGACTCTACGACCACGTGGCAATCCAGATCAACGATACTCACCCCACCATGGTGATCCCGGAGCTGATCCGTCTTCTTATGGAAAAAGGCTTTAACATGGATACAGCTGTTGACGTTGTGAGAAAGACCTGCGCTTATACCAACCATACCATTCTTGCAGAGGCTCTGGAAAAATGGCCGGTTGCATATCTTGAAAAGGTGGTTCCTCATCTTATGCCTGTGATCCGTGAGCTGGATGTCCGTGTGAGAAAGGACTACAGCGACGAGCGCGTTGCCATTATTGATAAAGACGAGCGCGTACACATGGCGCACATTGACATTCATTACGGATATGCGGTAAACGGTGTGGCTGCCCTTCATACTGAGATCCTGAAGGAATCTGAGCTGAAACCGTTCTACGATATTTATCCGGAAAAATTCAATAATAAAACAAATGGAATCACTTTCCGCAGATGGCTGAAGCACTGCAACCATGATCTGGCAGCTTATCTGGAAGAGCTGATCGGCGGAGAATATCTTGAGGATGCCACAAAGCTTGAAAAGCTTCTGGACTATAAAGATGATGAGACTGTACTGAAAAAACTCCGTCAGATCAAAATGCATTCCAAGGAAGAGCTGAGAGATTATCTGAAAATGACTCAGAATGTGGAGATCGACCCAAATTCGATTTTTGATATCCAGATCAAGCGTCTCCATGAGTATAAGAGACAGCAGATGAACGCTCTTTATGCAATTTATAAATATAAGGAGATCAAAAAAGGAAATCTTCCGAAACGTCCGCTGACAATGATCTTCGGGGCAAAAGCAGCTCCGGCGTATACCATTGCCAAGGATATCATTCATCTGATCCTGTGCCTGCAGGAGCTGATCGAAAAGGATCCTGATGTAAATAAATACATGAAGATCGTTATGGTAGAAAACTACAATGTAACCAAGGCAGAAAAGCTGATTCCTGCCTGCGATATTTCCGAGCAGATCTCTCTTGCTTCCAAGGAAGCCTCCGGAACCGGAAATATGAAATTCATGCTGAACGGCGCAGTGACACTGGGAACAGAGGACGGAGCTAATGTGGAGATCCATCAGCTTGTAGGAGACGAGAATATTTATATTTTCGGAAAGCGCTCCGAGGATGTGATCCGTCTTTACGAAGAGGGAACCTACAGCGCAGAGACTCTTTATCAGGAAGATAAAATGATCCGTGAGCTGGTTGATTTTATTAAGGGAGAAGAGCTGGAAGCTATCGGAGATATGGAAAATCTGGAAAGACTGTATAAAGAAATCCGCTCCAAAGACTGGTTTATGGCTCTTCTGGATGTAAAAGAATATATTGAAACAAAAGAAAAAATGCTGGCAGATTATGAGGACGAGGCAGCATGGTCAAGAAAGGCTCTGGTAAACATTGCAAAGGCCGGATACTTTTCTGCGGATCGTACCATTGCCGAGTACAATCGCGATATCTGGAAGCTGTCATAAAGAGGTATATTATGAGAGAATCAGGAATTTTGATGCCGGTGTCAGCTCTTCCCTCCAGTACAGGAGTGGGAGAGCTGGGAGCTGACACCTTTCGGTTTATTAAAAATCTGAAACATTCAGGAGTAAAGATATGGCAGATACTTCCCCTGAATCCTGCAGGCTATGGAAACTCTCCGTATCAGCCTTATTCCTCCTGTGCGGGAGATGAAATCTACATCAGTCTGGAAGAGCTGTATAAGCAGGGACTTCTGAAAGTTTTGCCTGAGGCTTTTCGCAAAAATGCGGCAAAGGTGGACTATCAGGCGGTGAGAGAATGGAAGGAGCCTTATCTCCGGGAAGCCTGCAGCAATTTTCAGGAAACAGAGGATTATCAGGGGTTTGTGGAGCAGCCCTGGGTAAAAAACTACGGAATGTTCCGCGCCTTAAAAAAGGAAAACGGAAACCGCTGCTGGAATGAGTGGAAAGATGAGGATAAGAGCTGGCCGGAAACAGGGGCAGAGGTTCCGGATCATATAAAGGAAGAGGTTTACTACCAGATGTTCCTTCAGTATGTTTTTTACTGTCAGTGGATGGCAGTAAAAAAAGCTGCCAATGACGCTGGGATCCGGATTATGGGAGACGTGCCCTTTTATGTGGGAGTGGACTCTGTGGATGTGTGGGCAGGTAAGGACAACTTCCTTCTGGATACAGACGGCCGTCCCATCTTTATTGCAGGAGTTCCGCCTGACTATTTCAGCGCCACAGGACAGAGATGGGGAAATCCCATTTATGACTGGGATTATCTCAAAAAAAATGATTATCAGTTCTGGCTTGACCGGATCGGGTACAGCAGCAGATTGTTTGATATGATCCGTATTGATCATTTCCGGGCTTTTGACACCTTTTGGAAAATTCCGGCAACCTGTCCCACAGCCATTGAAGGGGAATGGATCGAGGCTCCCGGTTACGAAGTTCTGGACATGCTTACCGAAAAGCTTCCGGATGTGGAACTGATCGCAGAGGATCTGGGAGATCTCCGGCCGGAGGTTCTTACCTTAAAAGAACATTATCATCTGAAGGGAATGAAGGTTCTGGAATTTGTCCTTGATATTTCAGGTAAATATGCGGCAGACAGCTTTCCGGATGAGGAAAACATGATCATCTATACCGGAACCCACGATAACAGTACACTGAGGGAATGGTATCAGGAGCTTAGTGTTCCGGCCAGAAGAAAGCTCCGCCGTTTCCTGAAAAAACAGGGCATCAAAAACGGTTCTGTACAGGACAGGCTTCTGGAATATACCTGGAGAAGCAAAGCAGAGTACGCAATTGTTCCTCTTTCTGATATTCTTGGAATGGGAAAAGAAGCACGACTGAACACTCCGGGTACTGTGGGAAGTCCAAACTGGGAATGGAGGATGCCGGACGGGGACAGGATAGAAGCAGGTCTTAAAAAATATGCAGGACATTTATCATCTATAAATCTATAGAAAGAATAAGCGTACAACCATCATTTCTGGTGGTCATACGCTTATTATACGAGGAAATAACATATGGAATTTACCGGGGTTTATCATAAAACTTCAGAGCAGATGAGCTATCCGTACAATGAAAACCAGCTGATCGTGAACATAAAAACCGGTTATGATGTCAAACGGGTCTTCATACATTATGGAGACCCGTTTGATGCAGGTATTCTGGGCGGAAAAGAAAAATGGACAGGGAAACGGGAAGAAATCTGCTACAAAAAGCGGCTGAAGCATCAGCTCTGGTGGACGACCACCCTTGCGCCGCTATATAAAAGATGCAAATATTATTTTGAGCTTCAGACAGACAAGGAAACCTGGTATTATTTTGAGGACGGTTTTCTTACAGAGGAGCAGCTTCATATGGATGGAAGAATGCTCCAGTGTTTTATTGTTCCCTGGATGAATCCGGCAGATCTGAACATGACGCCGGACTGGGTGAACAATACTATATGGTACCAGATTTTTCCTGACAGGTTCTGCAATGGAACACCGGAGAAAAATACAGAGGATATTCTTCCCTGGAGAACTGGACCGGTTACCAACAGAGAACGGTATGGAGGAAATCTTTCCGGAATCCGTCAGAAGCTGGATTATCTGAAAGAGCTGGGGATCAATGGAATTTATCTGAATCCCATTATGGAGGCAGAATCCAATCACAAATACGATACAACAGATTATGAAAAGATCGATCCGGTCTTTGGAGATGAGAAGGAGTTCTCTCTTCTGGTAAAGGAAGCTCACGATCACGGCATCCGTGTGATGGTGGACGCAGTATTTAACCATTGCGGGCCAAAATTTGCTCCCTGGATGGACGTGCAGGAAAATGGACGGGCTTCTGAATATGCAGACTGGTTTATGATCAATGACTGGAGTGACCTTAAGAAAAAGGCAGATACCAGGGATGGACGATTTTATTCCTTTGCCTTTGCGGATGGAATGCCAAAGCTGAATACCAATAACGAAAAAGTGCAGGAGTATTTCTGTAATCTCTGTGAAAGCTGGATCCGTGACTATGACATTGACGGCATCCGCTTTGATGTTGGAAATGAGATTTCCCACAGCTTTCTCAAAAAAATGAGAGAGCGGGTAAAAAGGCTGAAGCCGGATATTTATCTTCTTGGCGAGATCTGGCATGACGCAAGCCAGTGGCTTATGGGAGACGAGTATGATTCTGTTATGAATTATCCTCTGATGAGCGGCATCCATGACTTTTTTATTGATAAGGCAATGACAAAACAGGACTTTGAATATATGGTCAATCACTGTTATACTATGTACATGCAGCAGTGCAACAATGTACTTTTTAATCTTCTGGATTCCCATGATACGGAGAGACTGATGAACCGTTTTCATGATCTGGATATGTTTTATCAGCAGCTTGCAGTGTTGTTTACCATGCCGGGAAGCCCCTGTATTTACTATGGAACAGAAATTGCAATGGAGGGCGGCCACGATCCGGACTGCAGACGCTGTATGCCCTGGCAGGAACTGGATTCAGAGGAAAACAGACAGCGTATAGCAGAAATGAAAAAGCTGATTTCCCTGAGAAAGCAGGAGCCTTCTTTTAAAAGCCTGTACTTTCATTTTCCGGGAAATTATCAGGAGAAGCGCTGCGTGGAATATATTAAGCTGGATGAACAGAATCAGAAAATTGAAGTGCTGCTGAACTGTTCAGAGGATTCCATAAAAGTGGAAGAACAGGGAGAAATCCTTTTTGCCCGGGGCTATATGAATGGAAGCCTTGCAAAAAACGGAACTCTCATACGAAGGATTTAACAGGAGGAAATGGATATGAACAATAAAAAATGGTGGCAGAATTCTGTGGTTTACCAGATTTATCCCCGAAGCTTTCAGGACAGTAACGGAGACGGGATCGGCGACATCCAGGGAATTATAAAAAGACTGGACTATCTTCAGGAGCTTGGCATTGACGCCATCTGGCTGTCTCCGGTGTGTAAATCTCCCCAGGACGACAACGGTTATGATATTTCCGATTATCAGGATATTGACCCCATGTTCGGAAATCTTGATGACATGGAGCAGCTGATCTCTGAGGCAAAAAAGAGAAATATCCGTATTATTATGGATCTGGTGCTGAATCATTCCTCTGATGAACACCGTTGGTTTACTGAGGCAAAAAAAAGCAAGGACAATCCTTATCATGATTACTATGTATGGCGCGATGGTGAAGAGGGCGTTTATCCAAATGATATGGGATCTGTATTCGGCGGCCCGGCCTGGGAGTGGGTGCCTGAGTTAAAGCAGTATTATTTTCATCAGTTTTCCGTGAAGCAGCCGGATCTGAACTGGGAAAATCCTAAGGTCAGAAGAGAAATCTATGATATGATCCTCTGGTGGATGGACAAAGGTGTTGGCGGCTTCCGTCTGGACGTGATCGACCAGATTGCCAAGGAGCCGGATCTTAAGATTACTAATAACGGACCGAGACTTCACGAGTTTATTCAGGAATTAAGCAGAGAAACCTTCCAGAAAGGAGATCTGATCACAGTTGGAGAGGCCTGGGGAGCAGATATTGACAGGGCAAAGCTTTACAGTAAGCCGGACGGAAGCGAGTTTTCCATGGTGTTCCAGTTTGAGCATATGATGCTGGATCAGGAACCGGGAAAAGAAAAATGGGATTTCTGTCCCCTGCCTTTTGTGAAGCTGAAGAAATGCCTGGAAAAATGGCAGAAGGAGCTTCACGGCTGCGGATGGAACAGCCTTTTCTGGGATAATCACGACCTTCCGAGAATCGTATCCCGCTGGGGCAATGACAGAGAATACAGAGTGGAATCTGCAAAAATGCTGGCAACTGTTCTTCATGGAATGGAAGGAACTCCCTATGTGTATCAGGGAGAGGAGCTGGGTATGACAAATGTGCGTTTTGATTCCATTGAACAGTATCAGGATATCGAGATCCGAAATATGTACAGGGAGCGTCTGGAAAAGGGCTATGCAGAGAAGGATATTATGGAATCCATCTATGCAAAGGGCCGTGACAATGCCAGAACTCCCATGCAGTGGGATGATACAGAAAACGCAGGATTTACAACAGGAGCTCCATGGCTGGGTGTGAATCCCAACTATACAGAAATAAATGCCCGAAGCCAGCTTCAGGATGAGAACTCTGTTTTTCATTATTATAAAAAGCTGATTCATCTCCGCAAAGAAAACAGCATTTTTGTTGATGGCGATTTTACCCTGCTGCTGCCGGAAGACGAAAATATTTTTGCTTATGTGCGGGAATATGAGGGCAGGAAACTGCTGGTGGCAGCCAATTTTACAGATAAAGAGGTGGAGTGTCCGCTGTTAAAGGAGTGGGGAGTGCCTGCAGACGAGGATGGCGCCGCTAAGAGCCGGGACAATGGAGTGAAGCTTTTGATTCACAACTACAATAATCTGCCTTCCCAGCAGAAGCTGAGACCCTATGAAGCGATGATATGGGAGAAAGCAGAGACAGGAACTGAGATCTGATTTATGGAAAAATGGTTGTTATTATGTTGGCAGAAATACCAATGGCAAACCTTTCGCCCGAATGTTTTTTATGAATCCTGGCTGTTTATCTGACAGGATAGACACCGGAAGTTTCGGGAAAGCAGGCAGAAATATAAAGGCTCAAAATGCAGTAATAGGGCAGGATTCTAAGAATCCTACCCCCAAACTTGACACAGAGCCCAAATATAAAGCTGATATTGACAGGCTGCAGACAAATAGTTTATTTTGATTTTTGATAAGGAGCCTAAAAAACACCCCCGGAAATCTTCCGGGGGTGAAATCATATCAGGATTAGTTTGTGATAACAAGTTCAGTTTCTTTGTCAAAGAAGTGAGCTTTGTCCATATCAAAGTCGAAGCTGATCGGATCGCCGGTTTTAGCTGTTGTACGAGGATCAACACGAGCTGTGATCTGAGTTCCGTTTACATCGAAGTACAGGAATACTTCTGCTCCGAGAAGCTCGTATACTTTAACGATAGAGGACATGGAACCGTTAGCGGAATCTGCAACGTCCTCAGGACGGATACCCATAACAACTGTTTTGCCTACATAGCCTTTATCTTTGAGAACTTTTGCTTTTTCTGCCGGAATAACAACCTCGTCATTGCCGATCTTAGCAACCAGATCAGAACCGTTTTCTTTGATCTCAGCGTCAAGGAAGTTCATCTGCGGAGATCCCATGAATCCTGCTACGAACAGGTTGCCTGGTTTCTGATACAGGTTCTGAGGTGTATCTACCTGC
>UMHN01045239.1_pt1 | contig 14144 bp, 9 predicted proteins | sample 1965541 | NCBI WGS metagenome assembly UMHN01 (sample SAMEA4836099, study PRJEB28245) | human gut metagenome | biome: gut microbiome; material: fecal sample | place: Denmark | collected 2008
GTTGAATAATGAAATCAGTATTAATCACATTCGATCAAGCATATTACGAGCGCATTATCGCTACGCTCGACAGGCTGAATTGCCGGGGCTTCACTTATTGGGAGCAGGTTCGCGGACGCGGTTCCAAAACCGGAGATCCTCATTACGGCAGCCATGCCTGGCCTTCCATGTGTTCCGCCATTCTTACAATGGTGGAAGACGGAAAGGTGGACTCCCTGCTGGAAGTCCTTCACAACATGGATAAGCAAACCGAGCAATTGGGGCTTCGGGCATTTGTCTGGAACATAGAGAAGACCATCTGAGGTTTTCCGTGGCATGAACGGCAGTTATCCTCATGGGAAAAAGATATTTCCCGTGAGGATAATTCTTTTTTGCGGGAAGATATTTATTTTCATCCGATTCTCTATCTTTGCGCCCGGATTGGTTATGGAAAAGAGCGTTTTGAAACATACAGGTTGGTTGATGCTTATTGTGGTGGCCTTGCTTTTGCTGATGAGCCTGTTGCCGGGAGCCACGATAGGGCGTTATGTGTTGAGGCGGGTAGACATACTTGGCGATGTGCGTCCCGTGCCGGAAGTCGTGAGCGAGCCCGACAGTCTGCTGCCGCCACCCCCGACAGTGAAGCCGGCCTTTGTAGACACCTGTCGAGGCGGCATGACCTGCATTGAAGATTACAGTGACTCCACCCTGCGCGGCATGACACCTTTTTATCGTGCGTTGGACGAGTTGGCGACCCATCCCCGCCTGGTACGCGTCGCCTACTTCGGAGATTCTTTCATCGAGGCGGATATCCTTACGGCCGACCTGCGCGCCATGTTGCAGGAACGTTATGGCGGATGCGGGGTAGGCTTCGTCACGATTACTTCCATGACCAGTGGCTACCGTCCCACGGTGAGGCACAACTTCAGCGGCTGGCAGAGCCATTCCGTCATGGATTCCGTATTCTTCGACCGTAGTAAACAGGGCATTTCGGGACACTATTTCATTCCGTATCCCGGCGCCTACGTGGAACTTTGCGGACAGAAGAACTACGCATCCCGGCTCGATACCTGCGAACACGCTTCCATCTTCTTTTATAATAAAGGTGAAGTCACCCTCTCGGCGTCCGTCAACAAGGGAGAGCCGCAGACCGAAACATTCCCGCCCACGGGCGAACTCCGTGAAATGGATGTGACGGGACACATCGGTTCTGTACGCTGGAAAGTGGAAAGCGCCGATTCCACCTTATTCTACGGACTGGCCATGGACGGTACGCAAGGAATTATTGTGGATAACTTCTCGCTCCGCGGCAGCTCCGGCCTGTCTTTGCGCTCCGTACCCGTATGGATGATGCGCGAATTCAACGAGCAGCGTCCTTATGATTTGATAATCCTTCAGTACGGATTGAATGTCGCAACGGAACGCGGACGGAACTACGACCGCTACCGCGACGGTATGGCAACCACCATTGCCCACCTGAAGAACGCTTTTCCGCAAGCGGGTATCCTCATCGTCAGCGTGGGCGACCGCGAGTATAAAACCGAAGAAGGCGACCTGCGCACCATGCCCGGTATCAAGAACTTAGTCCGTTACCAGCAGAACCTGGCCGCCGACAGCGGAGTGGCCTTCTGGAATATGTTCGAGGCGATGGGCGGCGAGGGCAGTATGGCGGATATGGTACATGCCAAGCCCTCTTTGGCCAATTACGATTATACGCATATCAACTTCCGTGGCGGCAGGCATCTGGCCGGATTGCTTTATGAGGCGTTGATTTACGGTAAAGAACAATACGACAGGAGGCGTGCCTATGAAGCGGAACCATAAAAGGTATTTACGATCGGGCGACTTACGATTTGCTGTTTGCTGCGTGGTGTTGACTTTGCTTTTTCTGCCGCTGCGGCGAGCCTGTGCCCAAGATGCGCTTCCGGGTTGTCCCCGGCTTCAGGAAACGGCGTTTGATTGCGACACGCTTATGGTCTGCGGACAGCGTACGGATACCCTGCCCGTTCCTCTCATCGCCCTGCCCGCAGCCTTTCGGCAACTGGGCGGGAACGAGCTGATAGACAGTGTCGGCATTCTGAAACCCTTTTGGGAGAAGCTGCGCATGCTCCGTCTGGGCATCGCTACCGATACGATACGTATTGTACATGTGGGCGATAGCCATATCCGCGGCCATATCTTTCCCGAAACCACGGGCGGGCGGCTTCAGCAAACATTCGGCGCACTGTCTTATACGGACGTGGGAATAAACGGCGCCTTTTGCGTAACCTTTACCCGTCCGGAGCGTGTGGCGGATATCGCCGCGCTGCGTCCCGACCTCGTCATTCTCTCCTTTGGAACGAACGAGAGCCACAACCGGCGATACAACTCCATGCTGCACTACCGACAGATGGACGAACTGGTGCGCATGCTTCGCGACAGGCTGCCCGGCATCCCGATGCTGATGACTACCCCGCCCGGTTCGTACGAGAGTTTCCGTCAGCGACGTCGCAGGCGTACTTATAAGATTAATCCCCGCACCTCTGTTGCCGTGCAGACCATCCGCCGCTTTGCCGATGCCAACGGACTGGCCGTGTGGGATATGTACGAGGCTTTCGGCGGTGTCCGCCGGGCCTGCCTCAATTGGCGGGAAGCGGGACTGATGCGTCCCGACCATGTGCATTATCTCCCGGAAGGGTATGTATTGCAGGGCGAAATGTTCTATCGCGCCTTGCTGAAAGCGTATAATGACTATTGCAGTCAGTGAATGTATTTTAACTCATTAAGCCGTAAACCGACCGATGTGGAATATTAGCGAACTTCCGAACAAACTGAATATAGACCTTACCCGCCTGCACGACTTGCTCGTGTACGACCCGCACGCGCCGATGATATTCAGCAGCGGCATTTTCCTGTGGCTGTTTGCGGCCTTTATCGTGTTCTACCTGCTTTTGCAGCGTCGTACCACCGCCCGCCTGATGTTCGTAACCCTGTTTTCTTACTACTTCTATTATAAAAGCAGCGGTACGTATTTCTTTCTGCTCGCCATCGTTACGGTGAGCGACTTCCTCATAGCCCGCCTTATGGCGCATGCCACTGCGCATTGGCTGCGTAAAACATGGGTTTTCCTTAGTTTGACAATCAACCTGGGATTGCTGTGCTACTTTAAATATACGAATTTCCTGGGCGACTTCTTTGCTTCGCTGACGGGCGGCACGTTTACCGCCATGGACATATTCCTTCCCGTGGGCATATCATTCTTCACTTTCCAGTCGCTGAGTTACACGATTGATGTGTATCGCAAGGAGATAACGCCCCTCACCAATCTGCTGGACTATGCGTTCTACGTATCTTTCTTCCCGCAGTTGGTGGCAGGGCCTATTGTGCGCGCACGCGACTTTATCCCGCAAATCCGCCGTCCGCTGTTCGTCTCCGGAGAGATGTTCGGCAGGGGAGTCTTCTTGATTGTAAGCGGACTGTTCAAGAAAGCGGTTATCTCGGACTATATCAGCATCAACTTTGTGGAGCGTATCTTCGATAATCCGACTTTGTATTCGGGCGTGGAAAACCTTATGGGCGTTTACGGCTATGCGCTCCAAATCTATTGCGACTTCTCCGGGTACAGCGATATGGCTATCGGCATCGCCTTGCTGCTGGGCTTCCACTTCAATATGAACTTCGATTCACCTTATAAGTCGGCATCCATTACAGAGTTTTGGCGTCGTTGGCATATTTCGCTTTCCAGTTGGCTGCGCGATTATCTCTATATCTCTCTGGGCGGCAACCGTAAAGGTAAGATACGCCAGTACGCCAACCTTATTATCACCATGTTCCTGGGCGGTTTGTGGCATGGGGCTTCCTGGAATTTCGTCTTTTGGGGCATGTTGCATGGCGTTGCTTTGGCAGCCCATAAGTTCTGGATGGGCATTACTGGCAGGAAGAAAGGCGAACGCAGTCATGGTATCCGCTGTTTCTTCGGCATCGTTATCACGTTCCACTTCGTTTGCTTCTGTTGGATATTCTTCCGCAATGCCGATTTCTCCACTTCGCTGGATATGCTGAGGCAGATATTCACTACTTTCCGTCCCGGACTTTTCCCGCAGCTGGTGGAGGGGTATTGGGAAGTATTTGCCTTGATGGGGCTCGGTTTCTTCCTGCATTTCGTTCCGGACAGTTGGGAGCATGCTTGCAGCAAGGCGGTGGTTCGTCTGCCGTTGGTAGGGAAGGCGTTGCTGCTGGTTGCCATGGTCTATTTGGTTATTCAGATGAAGAGTTCGGAGATACAACCGTTCATTTACTTTCAGTTCTGAGAAGTGCAGAAACTAAAACCCGCTTACTTGAGTAACCGTTTTGATTCTTTTTGTCAGGTTTTCTCAGAAGTCTGATTTGAAAATTCATCTGATAGGTAACTCATCTGATAGGGTAACTCATCAGATTGGTTAATTAAGCAGATTTGATGATTCATCCGACCTGACAAAACCTAAGCCTGAAAGGCTTTTATCATATAGCCCGGGGTAATACCCCGGGTATGTGAATACCATTAATATTGCGCCCTGTAAGGGCAAAAGGCTAATATTCAATGATTCTGCCCTTACAGGGCGCAGAATACCGGGAACATTTATACCCGGGGTGTTACCCCGGGCTATATGATAAAAGGCTTTCAGCCTTAGGTTACTCCATTATTAACTTCCGATTCTCATTATTGAGAAACTATTTGGATGCCTTCCTCTTATTCCACTACGATTTCATCAATGAACAGGAACGGTATTCTCCCTTCTCCCGGATGTCCTTTGGGCAGGGCGGGCGTACGCTTAATCAGTACCTTGACATAGCGTGCTTTTACGGGTTCAAAGGTAATCCCGTAGCTCTCCACCGCTTTCTTGCGGCTGTCCGTTTCGGCCGGGAAGTCTTTGCTTGCCACTTCACGGAAACTCTTATTATCGTCCGACACCGATACCGTCAACCCCGTACATCCTGCAATCCAGGCGCTCATATCTACTACGGCATGGGTAGCGACACGTTTTATTTCCGGTAATCCGGCAGTGTTCCCGGCAGTTGCATTTCCGGTCGGTGAGCCGAGGTCGATGACGGCCGTCACATCTCCGTCTATAAAGCCGAGCCAGTCGCCCGTGGCATAGTTGTCGTTGCCGCTCATGCCGTCTACCAGAGTGGCGGCGCCCTTAAAGGCATATTTCGGAGCGGGCTGCGTGCCTGTTAACTCAATCGGCCGGAAAGTGGCTTTATTGAAATCGATGCTTCTTGCTATCACCTTGCTTCTCCCTTCGGGACGGATGGCGACGGCACGCAGGTCGGCGGATTGCCGGATCGCTATTCCGGTTCCGTTGTACCGCTGCGAGGCTGTGGTGGGTTCGGTTCCGTCCAAAGTATAGTAGACGGGGGCATTGTCGATGGTGTGCAATGTGGCCACCACGGCTCCGTTACCCTCTTCGGTTTCCTCTTGGGTCGTGGTGAATTCGGCCTGGATGTCGAATATATGCTTGGCGTAGTTCATGCCGTCCCGTTGATATAGCTCCATGAGGCGAGGCAGGCGTCTGGTGAAGTCGGCGTAATCTTTCTTTTCGGGCTGCGTCCACTGCACTTCGGCAAGGGCGGCCATACGCGGCAGTACCATATACTCTACATGCTCCGTTGTGGCGATGTATTCCGTCCACAGGTTGGCCTGTGCGCCGAGGATATGCTTGGCCTGTTCGTCGGTGAGCGAGGCGGTAGGGTCGAGGCTGTACACTTTCTCCACCGGTACGTAACCTCCTATGCCGAGGGGTTCGTCCTTGGTATCGGCGGTTTGGAAATAGTCGAAGTAGCAATATACGTTGGGCGTCATAATCACGTCGTGTCCCAACCGGGCCGCTTTGATGCCGCCGGATGTGCCGCGCCAGGACATAACGGTGGCGTTCGGCGCCACGTCACCTTCCAGAATCTCATCCCAGCCGATAATCTGCCGTCCTTTGCTGTTGAGGAACTTTTCGATACGTGTCATGCAGTAGCTTTGCAGGCGGTCTTCGGCCGTATGCCGTTTGTCCGCTTTCAAGCCTTCCGCTTGGATGCGCGCCTGACATTTGGGACACTTCGCCCAGCGGGAACGGGGAGCTTCGTCTCCGCCGATATGTACAAACCTGGAAGGGAATATTTCGGTGATTTCCGCCATTACGTCTTCGAGGAATTGCATGGTCTTTTCGTTGCCGATGCATAATACATCCTCAAAGATGCCCCAGTCGGGAGATACTTCGTACGGTCCGCCCGTACATCCCATATCGGGGTAGGCGGCTAAGGCGGCAAGCATGTGTCCGGGCAGGTCTACTTCGGGAATCACGGTGATGTAACGCTCTTGCGCGTACTTCACAATCTCTTTGGCTTGTTCCTGCGTATAGAAGCCGCCGTACGGGGTGTTGTCGTATTCCCCGCTTCTTGCTTTGCCGATGACGGTGCGGTTGCGCATGGAGCCGATTTCCGTCAGCTTCGGATATTTCTTTATTTCGATTCGCCAGCCTTGGTCGTCCGTCAGGTGCCAGTGGAAGGTATTCATGTTGTGCAGCGCCAGCAGGTCGATATACTCTTTTACGAATTCGAGAGGGAAGAAGTGCCGGCATACGTCGAGATGCATGCCGCGGTATGCAAAGCGGGGTTCGTCTTTGATGTTGCCTGCCGGTATCGAGATATCGGCTCCCTGCGCTGCGGCGGGGATGGATTTCCGTAATGTCTGGCAGCCGTAGAATACGCCGTTCTCTGTCCGGCCGTTGATTCGGATGCCTTCGGAAGTTGTTGTCAGCGTATAGCCTTCTTTGTCGGCAATGTCCGCGTCGAGGCCTAAGCCGATCGCGTTCTTCACCGTTTCGCCCTCTTTCAAGGCTTTTACCCGGGGCGCATATCCGGTGGATTGACGGATGTATCCGGACAGAAATTCCGCATTGCGTTTCAGCAAGGCATTGCCTTCGGGGTAGGTGATGGAAACGCTTTTGCTTAATAGGAACGGCTTTTCCTGTGTCAGACTGACCTCTTGGGGGAGAGGAATTACTTGGTAATCGGCTTCTTTCTCCGCCCGGCACGAAGTGCATGCCAGGACTACGACGCCTGCAAGGAGTACGTGGTTAAGTTTTGTCATCATAGATTTGATTGGTTTTTAATAAGTTTCCCACAAATATATGGAAAAAACACTTATGGACGGAACTCAGCCACGCTTTTCTTCATCATGCCTTTTTGGCCCGGAACGCCTTGGGCGACATGCCTGTATGTTTCTTGAAGAATCGCCCGAAGAATGACTGGTCGGGGAAACGATATTTTTCGGCTATCTCTTTCAGCGACAGTCCGGTGGACTGCAAAGCCACTTTGAGTTCCAGTATAAGAAAGTCGTCTATGATTTCTTTGGCGGTTGTCTTTCCCATTTCTTTGGTGATGGCGGAGAGATACCGGGTGGATATGCAGAGTTGTTCGGCATAAAACATGACGTCCCTCTGGGTGACGCAATGCGTATGTACCAGATTAATGAACTTTTTGAACAATTCATCTTTCCGGTTGCTTCCCTCTATCTGTTCCTGTGTAAAGAGCCGTTGCACCTTGTCGTACGTATCCAAAAAGAATATCTGGAGCAGGTTTTGAGCGATGGTTTGTTGAAAACGGTTGGCGGAATCTTTGTAAATTGCATTACTGGCTTCAATAAGTCCCGTTATGGAACGCAAGGCTTCTTTTTCCGTATGAGTATAGCAGGCATTCTCCTTCAGAAAGTGGATAAACGGCGGGTCGAGGCGGAAGCAGGCAGCCTTGAACATCTCGTCCGAATAGGCGAAATAGTGTATCCGGAAGTCCTTACTCGCCGATGTGAGGGAGAAGATGGAGTTGGGTAATATCATTATGTTTGTATTGGGAACGATGTGGTAGCGTTCCAAATCAATCGTGATATCCGCCTCTCCGCTGATGCAAAACATAAGCGCTCCATTGGGCAATTTGATGAGACGTTTGTAAAAAAACTCCAGATTGTCCGTTCCGGCTCTGAACGGTTCTGCTTGGGTTGTCAATAGTGGATTCATCTTTTCTGATAGTCGTTGATTTACGTCGGCAAATGTACCGGTTCTTTTTGGTTTATTAAATAGCCTGTTCCGAATTTGAACAATCGCGTACGTCCTATGAACTGAGTTTTTGTTCAGAAACGGCATACCTTTGCCCCCGACTTTCAAAGTTATCAGTAAATCACTTTTAAGATAAAAAGAGTATGACAACAAAAAAGAGTATGATGAAACAGATGATAACCGTCATCTGCAGTGCAACATTGGCAGCCTGCGGCAACGCTCCTGCCGTACAAACCCGGTCGGAATATCAGGTGATGGATATCACTATATCCGACAAAGAATTGCAAACAACTTATTCGGCGGCTATCCGCGGACGACAGGACATCGACATTTACCCGCAGGTGTCGGGAACGCTCACCCGGCTTTGTGTGGAAGAAGGGCAGGCTGTGCGCAAGGGACAGATATTGTTTATCATCGACCAAGTGCCGTATATAGCGGCTCTGCGTACTGCCGAGGCTAATGTGGAGGCGGCAAAGGCCGGTGTGGCGACTTCCCAACTGACATACGACAGCAAGCGGGAACTCTATGCCCAGAAGGTTGTTTCCGAGTTCGATTTGAAGACGTCCCATAACAGTTTGCTGAGTGCCAAAGCGCAGTTGGCGCAGGCGGAAGCCCAGCGGATAAACGCCGCCAACAACCTTTCGTATACAGAGGTGAAAAGTCCTGCCGACGGAGTGGTCGGCACATTGCCCTATCGGGTGGGAACGCTGGTCAGCTCCGGTATGCCGAAGCCGCTGACAACCGTTTCGGACAATTCCGATATGTACGTTTACTTCTCCATGACGGAGAACCAGATGCTGGAACTTACCCGCCGGTACGGTTCCAAAGACAAGGCTTTGGCGGAGATGCCCGCTGTCAGTCTGCAACTGAACGACCGTTCCACCTATCCTCAGGAAGGAAAGATAGAAACGATAAGCGGTGTAATCGACACTTCCACGGGTACGGTAAGCCTGCGCGCCGTCTTTCCCAATAAGGACGGATTGCTTACGAGCGGCGGTTCGGGTAATGTCATTGTTCCCCTAAAGAAAGAGAACTGCATCGTTATTCCGCAGGCGGCCACCTACGAATTGCAGGATAAAGTGTTCGTCTACAAGGTTGTGGACGGCAAGGCGCAGTCCGCTCCCGTACAGGTGACGCGCGTCAACGGCGGACAGGAATATATCGTAGAGAACGGTTTGCAGGTAGGCGACGTGATTGTCGTCGAAGGTGTGGGACTGCTGCGCGAGGGTACGCCTGTCGTGGCTAAGCCGACATCGGATAATCAACAGGTAAAGGAGGGATAATCTTATGAATCTTAGAACATTTATAGAACGCCCGGTTCTTTCGGCGGTCATCTCCATCACGATTGTCATTCTGGGCATCATCGGTTTGTTTACGCTCCCTGTGGAGCAATATCCGGATATTGCGCCGCCTACCATCATGGTGAGCACCACCTACTACGGTGCAAGCGCCGAAACTCTTCAGAAGAGTGTAATCGCTCCGTTGGAAGAGGCTATAAACGGTGTGGAAGACATGACTTACATGACTTCTACCGCCAGTAATGCGGGTACGGTGTCCATTACCGTTTACTTCAAACAAGGTACGGACCCCGATATGGCGGCGGTCAACGTGCAGAACCGTGTTTCCAAGGCTACGGGGCAGCTCCCCGCCGAAGTAACGCAGGTGGGCGTAACCACCAGCAAGCGGCAGACCAGTATCTTGCAGATGTTCTCCCTGCACAGCCCCGATGACTCTTACGACGAGAACTTCCTTGCCAACTATATCAGTATCAACCTGAAACCGCAGATTCTCCGTATCTCCGGCGTGGGCGATATGATGATTATGGGCGGCGATTACAGTATGCGCATCTGGATGAAACCCGATATCATGGCGCAGTACAAGCTGATACCTTCGGATGTGACGGCGGTACTGGCGGAGCAGAATATCGAGTCGGCCACGGGTTCGTTCGGCGAGAATTCCGACGAGACCTACCAATACACGATGAAATATACGGGACGTCTCATCACCCCCGAAGAGTTTGGCGATATCGTTATCCGTTCTACGGAAGACGGTGAGGTGCTGAAGCTGAAAGATATCGCCGACGTGGAGCTGGGCAAGGACAGTTATGCTTATAAAGGTACCATGGACGGTCATGCAGGTATCTCTTGCATGATATTCCAGACGGCGGGTTCCAATGCGACGGAGGTAAACAGGCAGATTGACGAGCTGTTGGAAGAAGTGAGCAAGGATTTGCCGAAAGGGGTGGAGCTTACTCAGATGATGTCCAGCAACGACTTCCTGTTCGCGTCCATTCACGAGGTGGTAAAGACGTTGATTGAGGCTATTCTTCTGGTTATTCTGGTGGTATATGTTTTCCTGCAGGACATCCGTTCCACGCTGATTCCGTTGGTGGGTATCATCGTGTCGCTGATAGGAACGTTCGCTTTCATGTCGGTGGCGGGTTTCAGCATCAACCTGATTACGTTGTTCGCGCTGGTTCTGGTTATCGGTACGGTGGTGGACGATGCCATCGTTGTGGTAGAGGCGGTGCAGGCACGTTTCGACGTGGGGTATAAGTCCTCTTATATGGCAAGTATCGATGCGATGAAGGGTATCTCGAATGCCGTTATCACATCCTCTCTGGTGTTCATGGCCGTATTTATTCCGGTGTCGTTCATGGGCGGCACGTCCGGTACGTTCTATACGCAGTTCGGTTTGACAATGGCGGTGGCGGTAGGAATCTCGGCGGTGAATGCCCTTACCCTGAGTCCGGCTCTTTGCGCTTTGTTGCTGAAGCCGTATATCAACGAGGACGGTACGCAGAAGCAGAATTTTGCCGCCCGTTTCCGTAAAGCGTTCAATGCCGCGTTCGACATTCTTGTGGAGAAGTATAAAAAGATTGTGCTGCTGTTCATCAAACGCCGCTGGCTGTCGTGGTCGCTGCTGGCATGTTCCGTTGTATTGCTGGTGTTCCTGATGAATACCACCAAGACGGGTCTGGTTCCCGATGAAGACCAGGGAGTGCTGTTTGTCAATGTGAGCACCGCGCCGGGCAGTTCCCTGAAAACCACCAACGACATAATGGACCGTATCGAGCAACGCTTGGAAGGTATTCCGCAGAAACTGCACTTGCAGAAAGTGGCGGGTTACGGTCTGTTGTCCGGGCAGGGCAACTCCTTCGGTATGATTATCCTCAAGCTGAAGCCGTGGGATGAGCGTACGGACGATGAAGACCAGGTACAGGCTGTTATCAACCAGATTTATGCCCGTACGGCGGACATCAAGGATGCAACCGTTTTTGCCATTGCTCCGGGTATGATTCCGGGCTACGGTATGGGTAACGCTCTCGACCTGAACATACAAGACAAGCAGGGGGGGGATATCAATACCTTCTTCCGGACCACCCAGCAATATCTGGGCGTGCTGAACCAGCGTCCCGAAATCTCCATGGCCTACTCTACGTTCGATGTGCGCTATCCGCAGTGGACGGTGCAGGTGGACGCTTCCAAATGCAAGCGTGCGGGCATTACGCCCGACCAGGTGCTGGCTACGCTCTCCGGTTACTATGGCGGGCAGTATGTATCCAACTTCAACCGTTTCTCCAAGGTGTACAAGGTAATGATACAGGCCGACCCGAAATTCCGTATGGACGAGGCGTCGCTCGACAATGCTTTTGTGCGTATGTCCAATGGCGAGATGGCGCCTTTGAGCCAGTTCGTTTCACTGACACGTTCGTATGGCGCGGAGTCGTTGAGCCGTTTCAATATGTTCAACTCCATTGCGGTGAATGCCATGCCTGCCGAGGGATACAGTACGGGTGACGCTATCCGTGCCGTACAGGAGACTGCGGCGGAGGCGCTTCCCAAAGGCTACGGTTACGACTTTGGCGGCATCACCCGTGAGGAAAGCCAGCAGAGCGGCACCACGGTTATCATCTTCGGTATCTGTATCCTGATGATTTACCTTATTCTGAGTGCGCTCTACGAGAGCTTTATCGTGCCGTTTGCCGTAATCTTCGCCGTTCCGGTAGGTTTGATGGGCAGCTTCCTGTTCGCCAAGCTGATGGGATTGGAGAATAACATCTACCTGCAGACGGGTTTGATTATGCTGATCGGTTTGCTTGCCAAGACCGCTATCTTGCTGACGGAGTATGCTGCTGAGCGCCGCAAGGCGGGTATGGGGCTTATCGCTTCGGCTGTCAGCGCCGCCAAAGCCCGTTTGCGTCCTATCCTCATGACCGCGCTCACCATGATATTCGGTTTGCTGCCGCTGATGGTGGCCACCGGTGTGGGTGCCAACGGTAACCGTTCGCTCGGTACGGGAGCTGTGGGCGGTATGGTAATCGGTACGCTGGCATTGCTCTTTATTGTTCCCGCCCTGTTCGTTACCTTCCAATGGCTGCAAGAGCGTCTCCGTCCCGCACAGGCCGTACAGACGCAGGATTGGCAGATTGAGGAGGAAATGGAAGTGAGCAAGCACGAGATAGAAGATGCGCATAAATGATAATATTAAGACCATAACAATGAAGATAAAACTCATAACTTTATCCGTCTCCTGCCTGTTACTGAGCAGTTGCGGTATCTATACCACCTATGAACGCCCTTCCGATATCAATACCGACGGGCTATACGGACAGGATTTGAATGAAGAGGCCGTTGCCGTTGATACTGCCTCTATCGCATCCTTGTCCTGGCGTGAGTTGTTCACCGATTCACATCTGCAAACGCTCATCGAACACGCTTTGCAGAGTAATACCGATTTGCTTTCAGCCCAACAGCGTATCAAAGAAGCCGAGGCTACTCTTTCTTCGGCGAAGTTGGCTTATCTGCCCTCGTTTATGCTCACTCCCCAGGGCGGTGTCAGCAGTTTCGACAAGTCGAAAGGCTCATGGACTTATACCGGTATCGCTTCCGCCAGTTGGGAAATCGATATTTTCGGTAAGCTGACGAATGCCAAACGCCGTTCCAAAGCTCTCTATCTTCAGAGCCTGGAGTACGAACAAGCTGTCAGTACTTCCCTGATAGCCAATGTCGCCAATCTTTATTATACCTTGCTGATGCTCGACGAGCAATACCGTATTTCCGAGGAAACCGCCGTCAACTGGCGCGAAAGCGTACGTACCATGCGTGCCATGATGGCTGCCGGTATGACGAATGAAGCGTCCGTCTCCCAGTCCGAAGCTAACTGCCGTCAGGTTGAGGCTTCCTTGCTGGACTTGAAGCAGCAGATTAAGGAAGTGGAGAACAGTCTTTCCATTCTTCTCGGAGAAGTGCCGGGCGGGATAGAGCGCGGTCACCTTGCCGGGCAGGACTTTCCCGAAGAGTTGACGGTAGGGGTGCCTTTGCAGCTCCTTTCCCGTCGTCCGGACGTAAAGAGTGCGGAACTTTCTTTGGCGTCTGCCTTTTACAGTACCAATGCGGCACGTTCTGCGTTTTATCCGTCCATCACGTTGAGCGGTACGGCAGGCTGGACAAACTCTGCCGGAAATATGATTATCAATCCCGGCAAGTTGTTGCTTTCCGCTGTGGGGGCATTGACGCAACCTCTGTTTAATAAAGGCTTGAACATTGCACAACTGAAGATAGCCAAAGCCCAGCAGGAAGAGGCGAAGCTCGCCTTTCTGCAGGCTTTGCTCAATGCGGGCAGTGAGGTGAATAACGCTCTTACGCAGGTGCAGACCGCACGCGGCAAGACGGAGTTGCGTACCGGACAGATTATTTCTTTGGAAAATGCCGTTCGCAGCACACAGCTTCTGATGCAGCACGGTACTTCCACTTATCTGGAAGTTCTCACCGCGCAGCAGTCTTTGCTGTCTGCGCAGCTGACGCAGGTAGCCGATCGCTTTGATGAAATACAGGGAATTATTAATTTGTATCAGGCGCTTGGCGGCGGAAGAGATTAATCAATAGTAGTTTTACATACTCTCTCTCGTTTTTATTCTCTCACCCCTTCGCTTTTCCGGGTCTCTCGGAAGGAAGGGGTTCTTTTTGTTTTTTCCGCTTTTGTTTGTTTTCTTCTTCTTCTTCTACTACTACTCTGTTGTTGCGGCTTTTCCTCTGTTGCTTTCTTTGACTTTTTCTCATAAAAAAGGCTATCTCTCCCAGACAGCCAATCTTTTTTGTTAAC
>UMHN01034664.1_pt1 | contig 13720 bp, 10 predicted proteins | sample 1965541 | NCBI WGS metagenome assembly UMHN01 (sample SAMEA4836099, study PRJEB28245) | human gut metagenome | biome: gut microbiome; material: fecal sample | place: Denmark | collected 2008
CTCAGATTTTTCCTTCTGGATTCCATGGCATTTGAAAATATCTGCCAGCAGCAGTACAGTGTAAAGCCGGATTTTATTGAAGTTCTTCCGGGAGTGATGCCGCGCATCATTGAGAAGCTTTGTCATCTGGTAAAAATAAAGATCATTGCAGGCGGACTGATCTCAGACAGAGAATCCGTGGTGGCGGCGCTGGATGCCGGTGCAATGGGAGTTTCCTCTACCAGTCATCAGGTATGGAGGTTATAGAAACAGAACAGGAATCCTGTTCGGACAACTGAAAAAGAAAAGGCATGAGAGAAGAGAGCCTGACAGATAGCGCATAGATTCTGTGCGTTTATTTGTCGGGCTTTTTCATTTACCAGGAAATTCATATATTGTGTACTGACTTTCCCGGTGAATAAAAATGTATCGAAAAAAGGAGCAGAGACTATGTATGATGTAATTATTATCGGGGCAGGGGTAACGGGAACTGCCTGCGCAAGAGAATTATCCCGTTATGAGGCAAAGATCTGTGTACTGGAAAAAGAAGAGGATGTGTGCTGCGGAACCTCGAAAGCAAACAGCGCCATTGTCCATGCAGGCTATGACGCTGCGGAAGGCTCCCTGAAGGCAAAGCTGAATGTCAGGGGAAACCTGATGATGGAAGAGCTTTCAGAAAAACTGGATTTTCCTTTTAAGAGAAACGGCTCTCTGGTGATCTGTCTTCATAAAGAAGATTTTTCAAAGCTTGAGACTCTTTATGAAAGGGGACGGAAAAACGGGGTGAAAGGACTTCAGATTCTTTACCGGGAACAGGTGAAAGAAATGGAACCCAATATAACTGATGAGGTATATGCAGCCCTCTATGCGCCTTCAGCCGGAATCGTATGTCCTTTTGCCATGAACCTGGCTTTTGCAGAAAATGCTGTTGTCAATGGAGCAGAATTCCGATTCGATACAGAGGTACAGAATATCAGAAAAACCTCACAGGGCTGGGAGATTGAAACTTCCAAAGGAGTTTTCCTGACAAAAACAGTGATCAATGCAGCAGGAGTTTACGCAGACCGGTTCCACAATATGGTCAGTGAAAAAAAGCTTTGCATTACCCCAAGGAGAGGGAGCTACTGCCTTCTGGACAAAAGCGCGGGAACCCATGTGAACAGAACTGTATTTTCTCTTCCCGGAAAATACGGAAAAGGGATTCTTGTAACACCTACGGTTCACGGAAACCTTCTTCTGGGCCCAACTGCTGAAGACATTGAAAACAAAGAGGGAACAAACACTTCTGCGCAGGAGCTGGAGCAGGTAATCCAGAAAGCAGGCATGAATGTAAAAAATCTTCCTCTGAGACAGGTGATCACTTCCTTTGCAGGCCTTCGCGCCCATGAGGAAGGGGATGATTTTGTTATCGGTGAGTCTGAGGACGCGCCTGGTTTTGTGGACTGTGCAGGAATTGAATCCCCGGGACTTACCGCAGCTCCTGCAGTTGGAGAAATGGTTTCGGGCATCCTGAAAAAAAGGCTGAACCTTAAAGAAAAAGATGCTTTTATTTCTGAGAGAAAGGGCATTCTTAATCCGGCAGCGCTGGACAAAGAAGAATACCGGGAGCTTTTGAAAAAGCAGCCGGCCTATGGAAATATAATCTGCAGATGCGAGATGGTTTCAGAGGGAGAAATCCTTGATGCCATCCATCGTCCTCTGGGCGCCAGATCACTGGACGGTGTCAAGCGCAGAACAAGAGCAGGAATGGGGCGCTGCCAGTCAGGCTTCTGCTCTCCAAAAACCATGGAGATCCTTGCCCGGGAGCTTGGAAAGGATATGGCAGAGATCACCAAATGCGGAAAAAATTCACAAATCATTCTGGGAATCAATAAAGATACATTCTGACCAGATACAGGAGGAGCTACTATCATGGAAGCATATGATGTTGTAATTATAGGAGGCGGTCCGGCAGGACTGGCGGCGGCAGTTGCTGCAAAAGAACACGGTATACAGAAAATTCTGATTCTGGAAAGGGACAGAGAGCTGGGAGGTATTCTGAACCAGTGTATTCACAATGGCTTCGGTCTCCACACGTTTAAGGAGGAGCTGACAGGCCCGGAATATGCCCTGCGCTATATAAAAAAAGTACAGGAGCTTGATATTGAATACAGGCTGAATACCATGGTTGCAGATATCAGTCCGGAGAGGGTGATCACGGCTCTGAACCGGGAGGACGGACTTCTGGAAATAAAAGCAGAAGCAGTGATCCTTGCCATGGGCTGCCGGGAAAGATCAAGAGGAGCTTTGAATATTCCGGGATATCGCCCGGCAGGGATTTTTTCCGCAGGAACGGCACAGAGACTGGTAAACATGGAAGGATATCTTCCGGGTCGCAAGGTTGTGATCCTTGGTTCCGGAGATATCGGACTTATTATGGCAAGAAGAATGACTCTGGAGGGAGCAAAGGTAAAGGCAGTGGCAGAACTGATGCCTTATTCCGGCGGCCTCAGAAGAAATATTGTGCAGTGTCTGGAGGATTATGGAATCCCTTTAAAGCTCAGTCACACAGTTGTGGACATTAAAGGAAGGGAACGGGTGGAAGGAGTAACGCTTGCAAAGGTGGATGAAAGAGGAAAGCCCATTCCGGGCACTGAGGAAGAATACGCCTGCGATACTTTGCTTTTGTCAGTGGGTCTGATCCCGGAAAATGAGATATCTGGAAAAATGGGTGTGGAGCTGAATCCGGTAACGTCAGGTCCGGTGGTAAACGAAAGTCTGGAAACAAATATCCCCGGAGTATTTGCCTGCGGAAATGTACTGCATGTGCATGATTTGGTGGATTTTGTGTCACAGGAGGCAGCCGCAGCCGGGCGTTTTGCAGCGGATTTTATCAGAAAAAAAAAATCCTTCCAAGAGAATCAGGAGAGAGAAGAGATACGAGACAGTCATGAGATCCGTATTATTTCTGACGGCGGTATCCGCTATACCATTCCCTCTTTTATCCGGCCGGAATATATGGAAGAAAGCCTTACAATCCGCTTCCGGGTGGGCCGCGTTTACCGGGACTGTTATGTGTGTGTTTACTTTGACGAAAAGCTGGTAATCCGCAAAAAAAGATTATATGCAGCCCCGGGCGAGATGGAGGAGCTGATTCTGAAAAAAGCTCAGCTTATGGAATATCCCGCACTGAAACAGATCACCATAAAAATTCAGGAGGCATAAAAATGGAGGAAAGACATTTAATCTGTATAGGCTGTCCGGTTGGCTGCGCCCTGACTGTAAAAACAGAACAGGGAGCAGTGATATCCGTAGAGGGAAATACCTGTAAGCGGGGAAGGGAGTACGGGGAAAAGGAGGTGACGGCCCCTGCCAGAACCGTTACCACCACGGTAACGGTAACAGGTGGGAAAATTCCCGCAGTCTCTGTAAGAACCAGAACAGATATTCCAAAAGAAAAAATCTTTGACTGTATCCGGGCGCTGAAAGGTATCCAGATTCCGGCGCCGGTGCATACAGGCGATATCATACTTGCCGATGCGGCAGGAACCGGAGTAGATGTAGTCGCCACAAAAACAGTGGAATTACGCTGACTGTTTAACGGAGAGAACAGTAACCCGGATGGGAACTATTTAGGGGAAAAATGTCAGCCAGCATTGACATTGAGCGTTGTAATGTTTATCATAAAGAATAGTATGTTCAGTCAGCAGATATATAAATTTTGCGGCAGCTGAAGATATGTCTGAACAAAAAGGAGAAACATTATGACCATTTCCATGATTGGAATAGATCACGGTCGTGCACCGGTGGATATCAGGGCATTATTTGCCTTTACAAAGAAAAACGCAGGGGAAGCTATGGAAAAGCTGAAGCATACAGCAGGCATACATGGCTGTGTGATTCTTTCTACCTGCAACCGCCTGGAAATCTGGGCAAGCCATGAAGAAGATCAGGAGCTTTCCCTGTATCAGTGTCTTTGTCGGCTAAAAGGAGTACAGGAAGTTTCCTATGAAAAATATTTTGTTACACGAAAGGATAAAGAGGCGGCAGCTCACCTGTTTTATCTGGCAGGCGGGCTGAAGTCTCAGATTCTGGGAGAAGACCAGATTCTTACTCAGATTAAAGATGCTCTGAATCTTGCCAGAGAACATTTTACCTCGGACAGTGTGTTGGAGGTTCTTTTCCGTATGGCAGTAACTGCAGGCAAAAAAATTAAGACAGAGGCGCCTCTTGCCCACGGAAATCCTTCTGTGATCCATCAGGCAGTCTGTTCTCTGAAATCTCAGGGCTATGAAATAAAAGGGAAAACCTGTATGGTTATCGGAAACGGAGAAATGGGAAAGGTAGCTGCCCAGACACTCCGTGAGGCAGGGGCTGATGTGACGGTTACTGTGCGTCAGTACCGAAGCGGGATTGTGGAGATCCCGGAGGGCTGCAAAAGAATCAACTATGGCGAGCGAATGGAGTATCTTCCCAAATGCGATCTGGTTGTCAGCGCAACGGCAAGCCCTAATTTTACATTAAGAGAAGAACAGTTTTCTGACCTCACACTTCCGGAAGAGCTGATCCTTCTGGATCTGGCAGTGCCAAGAGACATTGAGCCTGCTCTTGGAAAGCGGAAAGAAATCAGACTTTACGACATGGACAGCTTCCATTCGTCTGAAATATCTTCTGAGCAGAGTGAAAGCATCCGGAAGGCAGAACAGATCGTAGAAGAGCAGATGGAGGAATTTTATCAGTGGCTGGAGGGCCGGGATGTGATCCCCAGGATCCAGGAGATCAGAGAGGATGCGGTACAGGATCTGAACCTGCGCATCGAAAAAATCCTCAAAAAAACACCAATGGAACAAAAGGACAGAGAAAGCCTGCTTGAAGCAGTGGATACTGCTGCCGGAAAGGTTGTGAATAAGCTGATCTTCGGTTTAAGGGATAGCCTGAATCAGGAGGTTTTTCTGGAATGTGTGGCCGGATTGGAGAAGCTTTATGAAGACTAAAAGATATTTTCCCATGTTTATAGATCTTTCAGACAAAAACGTGGTTGTAGTTGGCGGGGGAAACATTGCCACCCGGAGAGTCAAGACACTGCTTCAGTTTACAAGAAACGTAACGGCTATTGCCCCAAAAGTGACTGAGGAGCTTCGGGGGCTTGGAACGGCAGGCTATGTAAATCTGATTACCCGTCCTGTAAAGCGTTCGGATTTTCAGACGGCATATATGGTGATCGCAGCTACCAATGACTGGAAGCTGAATGATGAAATTTACCGCGTCTGCAAGGAAGAGGGCATTTATGTGAATATTGCGGACGATAAGAGCAAGTGTGATTTTTATTTTCCGGGAATTTATATGAAGGATGAAATGGTAGTGGGAATCACTGCAAGCGGACTGGATCATCACAAGGCAAAAAAGGTCCGGATCGCCATTCAGAAAGCCATGGAGGAAGCAGCGGAAAATGACAAAGAATAAAATAATCATCGGAAGCAGAGAAAGCGCTCTGGCAGTGCTGCAGAGTGAGATGGTAAAAAGCTTTCTCAATAAAGAGCATCCGGAATTACATACAGAGATCCTGACCATGAAAACCACAGGAGACAAAATTCTTGACCGTACCCTTGATAAGATTGGGGGAAAAGGACTTTTTGTAAAAGAGCTGGATCTTGCTCTTATAGAGAAACGGTCAGACATTTCTGTTCACAGCCTGAAGGACATGCCTATGGAGGTTCCCTCTGAGCTTCCGCTTCTGGCTTTTTCAAAAAGAGAAGATCCCAGAGACGTTCTTGTTCTTCCAAAGGGCGCAGATCATCTGGATAAAAGTAAGCCTCTTGGCTGTTCCAGTCTCCGCAGGACGTTACAGCTGAAAGAGCTTTATCCGGATATGGAAGTAAAAAGCATCCGGGGAAATCTTCAGACAAGGCTTCGGAAGCTGGATGAAGGAGAGTATGCGGGACTGATTCTTGCGGCAGCCGGCCTGAAGCGCCTGGGGCTGGAAAACAGAATCAGCCGCTACTTTACAGTGGAAGAGATGCTTCCTGCAGCAGGCCAGGGAATTCTGGCAGTTCAGGGAAGGGCAGAAGAAGATTATTCCTGCCTGGAGGGGTACTGTGACAGGGAAGCCTGGATATGTGGAACAGCGGAAAGGGCCTATGTAAAATATCTGGACGGCGGCTGTTCCTCCCCTGTGGCTGCCTATGGTGAGCTTCACGGAGACACACTGCTGCTCCGGGGGCTTTATTACAGAGAAGAAGACGGGACATATATAAAAGGCCAGCTGGAGGGCGATCCTTTAAGAGCAGAGGAGCTGGGGATTACTCTTGCAAAGCGTCTGAAAGAATCCATGGAAAAAGGAGAGTCATCATGAGTATTGGAAAAGTATGGCTGGTAGGTGCAGGTCCGGGAGATGCCGGACTTTTTACTCTGAAAGGCCTTGAGGTTCTTAATAAAGCGGAAGTAGTTGTATATGACAGTCTGGTAGGTCAGGGAGTTCTCACAAAAATCCCTGACAGCGCAAGGCTGATCTATGTGGGAAAACGGGCAGACAAGCATACCCTTCCCCAGGAACAGATCAATCAGGTGCTTCTGGAGGAAGCGCAGAAGGGATATCGGGTGGTGCGGCTCAAAGGCGGAGATCCTTTTTTGTTTGGAAGAGGCGGAGAGGAGCTGGAGCTTCTTACAGAACACGGAATCCCTTATGAGATCGTTCCCGGTGTAACCTCTCCGCTGGCAGTTCCTGCCTATAACGGCATTCCGGTGACACACAGAGATTTCTGTTCTTCTCTTCATATTATTACCGGACACAGAAGAGCAGGAAAAGAGTATGACATTAATTTCCGGGCTCTTGTGGACACAAAGGGTACGCTTGTATTTTTGATGGGAGTAGCAGCTCTTCACGATATCTGTCAGGGGCTTCTGGACGAGGGCATGGAACCGGAAATGCCTGCAGCGATTTTGCAGAAGGGAACCACAGCAGGACAGAAAAAAATCGTAGCCACAGTCAGCACCCTGGAAGCTGAGGTAAAACGTCAGGGAATCCAGACGCCTGCTATTATTGTGGTAGGAAAGGTCTGCGCTCTTGCAGATGAATTTAACTGGTATGAAAAGCTTCCTCTGATGGGCTGGAAGGTGCTTGTCACAAGACCGAAAAACAGAAGCTCCCGCACCACAGAGCTTTTACGGGAAAAAGGAGCGGAGGTTCTGGAGCTTCCTTCTATCCGTACCCAGGCGCTGGAAGATCAGACCGCGCTTTATCAGGCGCTGAATCACATTTCAGATTATCAGTGGGCTGTGTTTACCAGCCCTACAGGGGCAGAAATCTTTTTGCATGAGCTGAAACGCCGCAGAATGGATATCCGCAGTCTTGCCGGGATCCGTCTTGCAGCGATCGGCCAGGGAACCAGAAAGATTCTGGAGGATCGAGGCCTTCTGACTGATCTGATGCCTGAGATCTATGACGGTGACTGTCTGGGCGAGACACTTGCAAAGGAGCTGAAGGGCGGAGAGCGGATCTTGATCCCAAGAGCCAGAAAAGGAAACGAGAATCTGGTGCGGCTTCTTAAGGAGGCAGGCGGTATTGTTGACGATATCCCCACCTATGAAACTCTTTATGAGAGCAGCAGTCTCATTGACATAAAAAAAGAAATCACTGACAAAAACATAGACTGTGTGGTATTTACCAGCGCGTCTACGGTAAAGGGCTTTGCGGAAAGCACCCCGGGCGCTGATTATACCGGACTTACTGCCGCCTGCATCGGAAAGCAGACAAAGGCAGCGGCAGATAAGCTTGGAATGGATACTTATATGGCAGAAAAAGCTACCATCGAACATCTGATCCGACTGGTAGAAGAAATAAAACACAAAAAGGAAAGAGAGTGAGAAACATGGATTTAATCCAGAGACCAAGAAGACTGAGAGGTAGCGAGACACTGAGAAAAATGGTGAGAGAGACAAGAATTGACAAATCCTCTCTTATCTATCCTCTGTTTGTCCGTGAAGGAAACAATATAGAAGAGGAAATTCCGTCCATGGAAGGTCAGTTCCGCTACAGTGTGGACCGTCTTCCCTATGAACTGGAAAGGCTTTCAAAGACAGGCGTAAGCAGCGTAATGCTGTTTGGCATTCCGGATCATAAGGATGAGGTGGGAAGCGGAGCCTATGCAGAAAACGGAATTGTTCAGAAAGCCCTTCGGGAGGCAAAAAAACAGTTTCCGGATATGTATTACATCACTGATGTATGTATGTGCGAATACACCTCCCACGGACACTGCGGCGTACTCTGCGGCCATGAGGTAGAAAATGATGCCACTCTTGAGCTTCTTTCCAAAACTGCTCTTTCTCATGTAGAAGCAGGAGCCGACATGGTTGCACCCTCTGACATGATGGACGGCCGTGTGCGTGCCATCCGTCAGTGCCTTGATAAAAACGGACATAAGGAAACACCGATCATGTCCTATGCGGTAAAATATGCGTCTGCTTTTTACGGTCCGTTCCGTGACGCAGCCGGTTCAGCCCCTGCCTTTGGCGACAGAAAAAGCTACCAGATGGATTATCACAACCGCAGAGAGGGCATGAAGGAGGCTCTTACAGATATTGAAGAGGGAGCTGACATTATTATGATCAAGCCAGCCATGTCCTATCTTGATATGGTTTCCGAGGTACATAAGGCAACCAATGTTCCCATTGCAGCTTACAGCGTAAGCGGCGAGTATGCCATGGTAAAGGCTGCTGCAAAAATGGGATGGATCGAAGAGGACAAGATTGTGTGTGAAATGGCTGCAAGTGCGTATCGCGCAGGGGTTCAGATCTATCTTACCTATTATGCAAAAGAGCTTGCAGGATTTATTGACGAAGGGAGAATCGGCTGATGACAAGATCAGAGGAATTATTTAACCGTGCAGTAAAAAGGATTCCGGGAGGCGTCAACAGTCCGGTCCGCGCTTACGGAGCCATTGGGGAAGCCCCCAGATTTATCGACCATGCAGACGGATGCTATATTTATGATGCAGATGGAAACAGATATATTGATTACATTGATTCCTGGGGTCCCATGATCCTTGGACACAACTTTCCGGAAATCCGGGAGGCTGTTTTAAAGGCCTGCGAAAAAGGCTTAAGCTTTGGTTGCGCCACAGAGGTTGAGGTGGAGATGGCAGAATTTATCTGTGAACATCTTCCTCATGTGGAGATGGTCCGTATGGTAAATTCCGGCACAGAGGCAGTGATGAGCGCTGTCCGTGCAGCCAGAGGGTTTACAGGAAAAAGTAAGATTATTAAATTTGCCGGCTGCTATCACGGACACAGCGACGCGCTTTTAGTAAGCGCAGGCTCAGGAGTTATGACAAGCGGGATTCCGGACAGCGCAGGGGTTCCGGCAGGCTGTACCCAGGATACCATGACTGCGGTTTACAATGATCTGGACAGTGTAAAAACACTGATGGAGCAGGCAAAGGATCAGGTGGCGGCAGTGATCGTGGAGCCGGTAGCTGCAAATATGGGCGTGGTTCTTCCAGATGAGGGCTTCCTTCAGGGCCTTCGTGACCTCTGCGATAAAAATAACGCGCTTCTGATCTTTGACGAGGTCATCACAGGCTTCCGCCTTGCCTTTGGCGGAGCGGCTGAATACTTTGGCGTAAAACCGGATATGGTCACTTACGGCAAGATCATCGGCGCAGGAATGCCGGTAGGAGCTTATGGCGGAAGAAAAGAAATTATGGAAATGGTTTCTCCTTCAGGCCCGGTATATCAGGCAGGCACCTTAAGCGGAAATCCGGTGGCAATGGCAGCAGGCCTTACCCAGCTGAAATATCTCTATGCTCATCCGGAGGTTTATACAGGACTTGAGAAAAAAGGAACTCTCCTTTATGAGGGAATGAAAGACCTTGCAGAAAAAGCAGGACTTATCTGTCATCTGAACCATATTTCTTCTCTTGGAAGTATTTTCTTTACAGGAGAAAAGGTCTGCGATTATACTTCTGCAAAAACCTCTGACACAAAAGCCTTTGCAAATTATTTCCTGTCCATGCTGAAGGGCGGCATTCATCTGGCTCCCTCCCAGTTTGAGGCAATGTTCTTATCTGACGCGCATTCAGAGGATGTGATTCATGAGACACTGAAGGTATTTTCAGAGGTTCTGGAAAAGGGAAATTTATATGAATAAATCTACATTCGGAAAACTTTTTACAGTGACAACCTGGGGAGAATCCCATGGAAAAGCTCTGGGGGCAGTGGTGGACGGATGTCCGGCAGGGCTTGAACTGGATGAAAGCCACATCCAGAAATACCTTAACCGGCGTAAACCCGGACAGAGCCGTTATACCACAGCCAGAAAAGAAGGGGATCAGGTGGAAATTTTATCCGGAGTATTTGAAGGAAAGACAACCGGAACTCCTATTTCTCTCATGGTAAGAAATATGGATCAGAGATCCGGGGATTACGGAAATATTGCTTACTCTTACCGTCCGGGACATGCAGATTTTACCTTTGATTCCAAATATGGATTCCGGGATTACCGGGGCGGCGGGCGTTCCTCCGGAAGAGAAACCCTTGGAAGAGTGGCGGCGGGAGCAGTTGCCATAAAGCTTCTGGAAGCTCTGGGTATTTCTTTCTGTACCTACACAAAAGCTATCGGACCGGCAGAGATTACAGAATTTCATCCGGAAGAAATTGAAAACAATGCCTTTTATATGCCGGATAAAAAGGCAGCAGAAAAGGCAGGCGCTTATCTGGAACAGTGTATGAAGGAACAGGACAGCGCAGGCGGGATCATCGAGTGCTGCATCAAGGGAGTTCCCCCAGGACTTGGAACACCGGTGTTTGAAAAGCTGGACGCCATGCTTGCCCAGGCTGTTATGTCCATTGGTGCGGTAAAAGGCGTGGAGATCGGAGAAGGGTTCCATGTGGCTCAGATGAGGGGATCTCAGGACAATGACGGATTTGCGGCCTCTGAAAAAGGGATTGTCAAAACCTCCAACCATGCAGGGGGGATCATGGGCGGCATCAGTGACGGAAGCGAGATCCTTCTGCGGGCGGCTGTTAAACCGACTCCCTCTGTAAGTCAGCCGCAGGCAACCGTAACAGACAAAGGAGAAAATATTTCTCTGGAGATCCACGGCCGTCACGATCCGGTGATCGTGCCCCGGGCAGTGGTTGTGGTAGAGGCCATGTGCGCTCTTACCATTGCAGACGCTCTTCTTGGCAATATGTGCGCAAGACTGGATAAAGTGCAGGAATTTTACAAAAAATAAAACGCACAATATTAGACAAATATTCCCACAGTGAAACATTTTCTTTAAAATCGAAACCTCCTATAATAATCTTAACGATTATGTATGGGAGGTTTTTTTATGCAGTACGGGCATTTTGATAATGAAAAAAGAGAATATGTCATTGACCGGGTCGATCTTCCGGTATCCTGGACCAATTATCTGGGAGTGAACGATATGTGTGCTGTGGTCAATCATACAGCAGGAGGGTATATTTTTTATCAGTCGCCGGAATATCACAGGATCACAAGGTTTCGTGGGAATGGGGTGCCCATGGATCGGCCGGGACATTATGTGTATCTGAGAGATGATGAAAGCGGAGACTATTGGAGTATTTCCTGGCAGCCTGTGGGAAAACCGCTGGATCAGGCAAAATATACCTGCCGACACGGTATGTCCTATTCCGTATATGAATGTGAGTACAGCGGAATCCAGGCTTCTCAGACTCTTTCTGTTGCCATGGATGATCCTGTGGAGATCTGGGATATAAAAATTAAAAATACCGGAGAAAAACAGAGAAGTATCAGTGTATTTTCTTATCTGGAATTTTCCTTTCATCAGATTGAAATGGATAACAAAAATTTTCAGATGAGTCTGTATGCGGCAGGCTCCTCTTATAAAGATGGCGTGATCGAGCACGACCTTTTTTATGAAGAGTTTGGCTATCAGTATTTCACAGCAAGCTTTGTTCCGGACAGTTATGACTGTGTCCGTGACAGATTCCTGGGAGCTTACCGCACAGAAAGTAATCCTGCAGGAGTAGAAAAGGGAAGATTAAGCGGAAGCAGTGAACTGGGAGGAAACCACTGCGGCGCTCTTCACAAAAAACTGGTGTTGAATCCCGGGGAAGAGGTTCGGGTTTTCTTTTTCCTAGGAGAAGGCAAGCGGGAGGAAGGGGCTCGCATCCGGGAAAAATATTCATCTCCTGAAAAAGTGGATAGGGTATATGCAGAACTTTATGATTTCTGGGAAAAAAAGCGTCAGAAGCTTCAGATCATGACTCCCAATGAGGGGATGAATACCATGATCAATATTTGGACTCTGTACCAGGCAGAGATTAATATTATGTTTTCCAGATTCGCTTCCTTTATTGAGGTTGGCGGGCGCACAGGGCTTGGATACCGGGATACAGCCCAGGATTCTATGACTGTTCCTCATTCCAACCCGGAAAAATGCAGACAGAGGATAGTAGAGCTTCTTCGGGGGCTTGTAAGTGAAGGCTACGGGCTTCATCTGTTTCAGCCGGAATGGTTTGCACCCGGAGAAAAGCCAAAGCCGTTTAAATCTCCGACCGTTGTTCCGGAACCAAAGCGGTCTGATATGATCCATGGTCTTGAGGATACCTGCTCAGACGATGCCCTGTGGCTGGTTGCTTCAATCAATACCTATATCAAAGAGACTGGAGAATTTGACTTCCTGGATCAGGTGATCACTTATGCAGATCGCGGGGAAGGAACCGTTTATGAGCATATGAAAAAAATCCTTGATTTTTCAGATAAGCAAACCGGACCTCACGGAATCTGTAAAGGTCTCCGGGCCGACTGGAACGACTGTCTGAATTTAGGCGGCGGAGAAAGTGCCATGGTCTCGTTCCTTCATTACTGGGCTGTTCAGAATTTTCTGGAGCTTGCACGATACAGGGAAGAAAAAGGGGATATTGAGAAATATACCGCCATGGCGGAAAGAATCAAAACAGCCTGTGACAGGGAACTGTGGGATCGGGAATGGTATATCCGAGGAATAACCCGAAACGGCAGAAAAATCGGCAGAGAAGCGGACAAAGAAGGCAGGATACATCTGGAATCCAATGCCTGGGCAGTGCTCTCCCAGGCTGCTCCTGCAGACAAAGGAAAAAAGGCAATGGACAGTATTTATAAAGAACTGTTTACGCCTTACGGAATTATGCTTAACGGGCCTGCCTATCGCACGCCGGATGACGATATCGGGTTTGTTACCAGAGTGTATCCGGGGCTGAAAGAAAATGCATCGATTTTCAGCCATCCCAATCCATGGGCCTGGGCGGCAGAGTGCGTTCTGGGAAGAGGAGACAGGGCAATGGAGTTTTACAATGCTCTCTGTCCTTATTATCAGAATGACAAAATTGAAATACGGGAATCAGAACCTTATTCCTATTGTCAGTTTGTAGTGGGAAAAGATCATACAGCCTTCGGACGGTCCCGTCATCCTTTTATGACAGGAACAGGCGGATGGGCCTATTATTCCGCAACCCGGTATATGCTTGGTATCCGGCCGGGGCTGAAAGAACTGCAGATCGATCCCTGTATTCCGGAAGAATGGGAAGAGTTTTGCGTAAAAAGAGACTGGAGAGGCGCCGTATATGATATCCGGGTGGAAAATCCTCGTCATGTTTCAAAAGGGGTAAGGGAAATTTATCTTGATGAAAAGAAAGTTTCATGTATTCCGGCACAGCCGGAAGGAAGCTGTCACAAAGTACGTGTGGTAATGGGGTGGTAGTGTCAAATAATCTATGAAAAACAGAGCTAAAGAAAAAG
>UMHN01058547.1_pt1 | contig 13705 bp, 10 predicted proteins | sample 1965541 | NCBI WGS metagenome assembly UMHN01 (sample SAMEA4836099, study PRJEB28245) | human gut metagenome | biome: gut microbiome; material: fecal sample | place: Denmark | collected 2008
GGGTAGTGATACCCGTACCGGTTCGATTCCGGTCTGCGGCATTGATGAAAAGTGGGAGAAACGTTGAATTTACAGCGTTTCTCTTTTTTTAGCTATTTTATATATAATCCTGTCAGTTGTAAAAAAACATAAATTGAGCTATACTGTTCCCCAGTATATTGGGAGAAAACAGAGAAATAATGAACGAGAAAGGATGTTTTAAATGAACGATAACAAAAGTTTTCTGGGAACAGAGCCAATTGGAAAGCTTTTGATGAAGCTGGCGCTTCCTACAGTAGCGGCTCAGCTGATCAATATGCTTTATAATATTGTAGACCGTATTTACATAGGCCATATTCCCGGGGACGGAGCGCTGGCTTTAACCGGTGTGGGCGTCTGTATGCCAATTATTATGATCGTGTCTGCCTTTGCAGCCTTGGTAGGCAATGGAGGTGCTCCCAGAGCTACTATTTATATGGGGAAAAAGGATAATGATACTGCTGAAAAAATATTAGGGAACTGCTTTATTGCGCAGATCATAATCTCAGCTTTTCTTACGATGGTTCTTCTGATCTGGAATCGAGATCTTCTCCTTGCTTTTGGTGCAAGCGAAAATACCATTAATTATGCAGTGGCATATATGAACATCTATGCCTTTGGAACTGTTTTTGTACAGCTTACATTGGGAATGAACCTGTTTATCACAGCTCAGGGATTTGCAAAAACAGGAATGCTTTCTGTACTTCTTGGAGCAGTGACAAATATTATCCTGGATCCGGTATTTATTTTTGGGTTCCATATGGGAGTAAGAGGCGCTGCTCTTGCAACGATTCTTTCTCAGGCTCTTTCCTGTATCTGGGTTCTTTGCTTTCTGTTTGGTAAAAAGACGATTTTGAAACTGAAGAAAAGATATATGACGGTCAAAAAAGAGATTCTTTTTCCCTGTCTGGCATTGGGTTCCTCTGTGTTTATCATGCAGTCCAGTGAAAGTGTGATCTCTGTGTGCTTCAATTCTTCGCTTTTGAAGTATGGAGGAGACCTTGCTGTGGGAGCTATGACCATTCTTACCAGTGTTATGCAGTTTGCCATGCTTCCTCTTCAGGGACTTGGGCAGGGGGCACAGCCTATCATCAGCTACAATTACGGAGCCGGAAATAAAGAGCGTGTGAAAGGCGCTTTCTGGCTGCTTTTAAAATGCAGCATGTTTTATTCCGTACTGTTTTGGGCAGTTGTCATGCTGTTCCCGCAGATGTTTGTAGGAATGTTTACCTCCGATGCAGTGCTTGCAGCGTTCACCCGGGATGCCCTTAAAATTTATATGGCAGTGGTGGGGCTGTTTGGTATCCAGATGGCATGCCAGATCACATTTGGTGCTCTGGGAAATGCAAAAGCCTCTATTCTTGTGGCTGTTATGAGAAAATTTGTGCTGCTGATTCCGCTGATCTATATTATGCCTGCGATTTTTACGGCAGATAAAGCAAGGGCGGTTTATATGGCGGAGCCGGTTGCAGATACACTGGCAATTACCTTTACCGGGTTTTTGTTCTTTTTCCAGTTCCGTAAGGTTCTGAGACAGATGAACAAAAATACAGACCAATAAAATGTAAATTGGACAGAAATACAAAAACTCTCAGATTTTGGGAAATTTTTTCCGAACTCTGAGAGTTTTTGTCAGTCAGTTGTTTTGCGGCGGATCAGAACAGGAGTGATCTGCTTATGAACAGGAGTTTTTAAAGGAGAAGGTTTCCTTTTTTTCATTTCATCCATCTGAGAGACCAGCAGCTCCAATGCAGTTTCAGCAATTTTGTCGATCTGCTGACCGATGGTGGTAATGGGCACGATAGCTTCATTTGCAATAGGAGAGTTATCAAAGCCCACAAGACGGTACTGCTCTGGCAGATGTCCATATTTCTGGATGATAAGATTCAGAAATATATTTGCATAAGTATCGTTGGCGAAAAAAATTCCTTTTTTTCTGTCAGGATATTTTTCTTCGATAGTTTCAAAAGTTTCTTTTATCCGGTCAAAGGTTGTTTCATAAGTGGAGCCAAGATCGCCCAGCATGAGTTCGTATGGCACATGATACTTCTGACAGGTATCTTCAAAAGCAGTGATACGGTTATGAGCCGGAACATTTTCGGGTACGGGAACATTGATGTGGATCAGGATATCGCAGTGGTTTCGTATCAGAAGGCTGGTTGCCTGCAGTCCGCCCATATAGTTGTCAGTATCCACACTGCAGATATGTTCGGCTTCCCGCTCAATAGCCACAACGGGGATATTGCATTTTGCCAGTTCTGTCGAGGAAAAAGTGTGGCTCAGAATGATCAGACCCTCAATTTTATAAGCCAAAAGCTCATTGATATACTGCTGCTCCCGTTCTCTTCCGTCATTGCTGACAAAAACAAGAAATTTATAGCCGAATTTTGAGTAACTGGACAAAAGCTGATTTAAGATTTCTGAATAATAATGGAGATAGAGATTGGGGATGATGATCCCGACAAATTCGCTTTTTCCGTTGGCAAGGACTTTGGCCAGTTTGTTTTCCTGATAGCCCAGTTCTTCCAGAGCTGCGGCTATTTTTTCCTGATTTTCAAGGGTCAGTGAATCCGGGTTATTAAAATATCTGGAGATCGTTGTTTTTGAAAAATTTGTGTAAGCTGCAATATCAGCAAATGTCACTTTTTTTTTCGCCATGATTCTGTACTCCCTGTATTTATTATATGGTGATTATGTTATGTCAGACACGTTTTTATATGGATATTTACAAGTATAACAAGGAAGATATAAAAAATCAATCTAAAAATAACTGGTTAAGTAACCGGTTATTTTTTAGTTCCAATCTATTGACAGACAGAAAAAAGTGATGTATTATCAAAATAAAGTAACCGGTTACTTAACCGGTTATAAGATCGAAAAAGAAAACGGAGGGAAATGGAGTGAACATTTTAGCGAAAAAGAAAACGTCACCTGTCAAGCGAACGGCAAGGGATAAGCTGATGTATGTAAAAAAGAACTGGCAGCTTTACCTGTTTTTTCTTATGCCGGCACTGCTTCTTACTATCATTTTCAAGTATCTTCCCATGGGCGGAGTGCTGATCGCTTTTGAAGATTATAACGTCATTGACGGCATTCTGGGAAGCGAATGGGTGGGACTGGAATACTTCAAAAGATTCCTGTCATCGCCGGATTTTATGGAATACCTGATGAATACTCTGAAGCTCAGTGCATTTGGTCTGCTTTGGGGATTTCCGATTCCCATTATCCTGGCTTTATTGTTAAACCGTATAAGACGTGAGGGAATACGAAAAAAGATTCAGCTGCTGATCTATGCGCCGAACTTTATATCTGTTATCGTTCTTTGCGGTATGGTTCGTATGTTTCTCTCGCCGGTAGGCCCTATTAATTCCCTCCTCGGGATTGATACAAACTGGATGACAATGCCTTCAGCTTTCCGTACGATTTATATTGCCAGCGGAATCTGGCAGACAGCCGGATGGTCATCGATTATGTATACAGCTGCTCTTGCAAATGCCAGCAAAGATCTGGAAGAGGCGGCAATCGTAGATGGAGCAAATATCTTCCAGCAGATACGATATGTAGAGCTTCCGGCGATCAAAAACATCATTGTGATCCAGTTCATCCTGCAGGCAGGAAACATTATGAGTATCGGATTTGAAAAAGCTTTTGCATTACAGACGGACATGAATCTTCCGGCATCTGAAATCCTCTCAACATATGTGTATCGAATGGGTCTTCTTAATGGAGATTACGGATATTCTACAGCAGTAGGTTTATTTAACGCTATTATCAATGTTATTTTACTGATCGCAGTCAACTGGGTTGTGAAAAAGTTAAATGATGGTGAAGGTTTATAAAGAGGAGGAAAGAAATGGAAACAAGAAGAAAAATGAAACTCGGAACATCTGATAAAGTGATTCTGGGAATCGGATATACTGTTCTTGGCATTTTTGTTTTATCAATACTGATCCCTCTTGTATATATTCTAATGGCCTCCTTTATGGATCCCAATGTACTGAACAGTCGGGGAATCAGCCTGAATTTTAAAGATTGGACGCTGGATGCCTACAGACGAGTTCTGGAAAACGATATGATCTGGCGTGGATTTTTCAATTCATTTTTTTATTCAGCGGCATTTACTGTGATTTCTGTGTTTATCACACTGCTGGCAGCCTATCCTATGTCAAAGAAAGAATTTGTAGGAAGAAAATTTTTTAATACAATCTTTCTTATTACAATGTTTTTTGGCGGAGGAATGATTCCTACTTTTATTTTAATTAATCAGTTACATATGGTAAATACCATCTGGGCGATTCTTCTTCCGGGAGCATTCAACGTATGGAATATGATACTGGCAAGAACCTATTATCAGTCTATTCCCAAGGAACTGCGGGAAGCATCTTCTATTGACGGTGCAAATGAGATCCAGCATTTCTTCAAGGTAATGCTTCCTGTCTGCAAGCCCATTATTGCAGTTCTGGCATTATGGTCATTTGTAGGAATGTGGAACAGCTATTTTGACGCAATGATCTATTTAAACGACGCAGAGCTCCAGCCTCTGCAGCTTGTATTGAGATCGATCCTGGTCCAGAATACGCCTCAGCCGGGAATGATAGCGGATATCCAGAGCACGGCGGAGATGGCAAAGGTTGCAGAACTTCTGAAATATGCTACTATCGTAGTATCCAGCCTGCCGCTTCTGATTATGTATCCGTTCTTCCAGAAGTATTTTGATAAAGGAATCATGGTTGGTTCTGTAAAAGGTTAAGGGGGATGTAAAGCATGAAAAAAAGAATAAAAATGCTGATAGCGGCAGGTCTTTCCGTTGTGATGCTTACTTCTGCTGCAGGATGTGGAAAAAGAGAGCGTATGGAAGCAGAGATCAATCCGGATACTCCTGTATCAGAGGTTTCGTTTCCTTTGAAGGCGCAGGCGGAGTTGTCTTTTATTACAAATGCACCGGCAACATCAACGCAGGATCCGAATGAAAGGGTTATTTTCCAGAGAATGGAAGAACAGACAAATGTGCATATTGACTGGACCTGCTTTGTTGCAGATCAGTTTGCAGACAAAAAGAACCTGGCTCTGGCACAGTTTGGAAACCTTCCGGATGGTCTGTTCAATGCGGGAATGAATGATTATGATCTTCTGAGATATGCAAAACAGGGAATTATCATTCCCCTGGAAAATCTCATTGACAAATATATGCCTAATCTTCAGAAGGTATTCGAACAGTATCCGGAATACAGGACGATGTGTACAGCACCGGACGGACATATTTACTCATTCCCATGGATCGAACAGCTGGGGGCAGGAAAAGAGGCTATTCAGGCAATTGGAAACATTCCCTATATCAACAAAAAATGGCTGGATTATCTGAAGCTGGAAGTACCGTCTACGGTGGATGAATTGAAGGAAACACTGATTGCCTTTCGCGATCACGCCGCAGAACTGGAAGAGGAATTTGAGATTGAGGGCGGAGTGATTCCTATGTCCTTTATTATAAACAACGGAGATCAGGATCCGTCTATCCTGATTAACGGATTTGGAGAGGGCTATGGAGATACGGGGGATCATTTTGCAGTGACAGACCAGGGCGAAGTGATCTACACCACTGTACAGGAAGGGTATAAGGAAGGAATCCAGTGGCTTCACCAGCTGGTAGAAGAAAAACTGGTAGATCCGGAAGCCTTTACTCAGGAGTGGTCTACATATGTGGCAAAAGGTAAAAATCACCGTTATGGTCTTTGCTTTACCTGGGATATTTCGAATATTGATAATTATCAGGATTATGTGATGCTTCCGGCTCTTGCCGGTCCGGAGGGTCTTGTTAATGTCACAAGGCAGAATAACAGTGAGACCAGCGGTTTTGACAGAGGACGCTGTGTGCTTACCACCAGCTGCAGAAATACAGCTCTGGCAGCAGCCTGGATCGATCAGATGTATGCACCTCTCCAGTCTCCTCAGAATAACTGGGGAACTTATGGAGAAGAGGATTCCTTTAATATTTTTGAGATGGCAACAAATAAAGATGGAGAGCCTATGCTGAAGCATATGGATCTGGGAGATCAGTCCCCGGTAGAGGTAAGGGAGGCTCAGTCAGTAAACGGACCTCTTGCCATACTGAATGAATATTATGATGTATATGTGACACAGCCAGATGATGCCAAATGGCGTCTGGATAACATGCATGAGGTATATTTGAAGGACATGAACAGTAAATACGTTTATCCAAATGTATTTATGAGCATTGAGGACACTAACAAGATATCTCAGTATGATACAGATATTAAGAAATATGCAGAACAGAAAAAAGCGGACTGGATCCTGAATGGTGGGATTGAAAAAGAGTGGGACAGCTATCTTGAAAAAATGGAGCAGTATGGATTGTCAGATTATCTGGCCATCAAACAGAAGTATTTTAATCAGTATCAGGAAAGCCTGATGGAAAATCAGGGAGATACAAAGTAAAAAATATATAGCGATACAGGAGTTTGAAATGAGCGAAAAATTAACAAAAGCAACTCAATTTCAATATGAACAGATGAATCAGATGCCAAAAGGAGAGAAACCTGTTTTTCATGTTTCTGCTCCTGCAGGCTGGATCAATGATCCCAACGGGTTCTCTGTATATAAAGGAAAGGTGCATCTGTTTTATCAGTATCATCCATATTCCATCTGCTGGGGTCCTATGCACTGGGGACACAGCGTAACGGATGATATGATAAAATGGAAGACAGAGCCGGTGGCTCTGGCGCCAGATCAGGAATATGACAAAAAAGGATGCTTTTCCGGAAGTGCTGTTCAGGCAGGAGACAGACATGTGCTTATCTATACCGGAGTTACAGATGAGGAAAAATCTGACGGAAGCCGGGAAGAAAGACAAAACCAGTGCATTGCCTTTGGCGACGGAGTAACCTATGAAAAATCACCGCAGAATCCGGTAATCACCGGGGATATGCTGCCGCAGGGATGCAGTCAGATTGATTTTCGTGATCCGAAGATCTGGGAAGAAGATGGGAAATATTATCTGATCGTGGGGAATAAAAGCGAAAAATATAAAGGGCAGGTGGTGCTGTTTTCCAGCTCAGGCCTGGAAAAATGGAAATTTGAAACTATTCTGGCTGAAAACACATCAGGAAAAATCGGATGCATGTGGGAATGTCCGGACTTTTTTGAACTGAATGGAACCCATATTCTGATATGTTCTCCACAGAATATGACAGCAGAGGGACTTGAGTTTCATAATGGACACAATTCTCTGTATTTTTCTGGAAAGTATGAGAAACAAAGCCACACCTTTATAAAAGATGAACCCAGATCACTGGATTACGGACTGGATTTCTATGCGCCTCAGACAACCTGTCTTCCGGATGGAAGAAGAGTCATGATCGCCTGGATGAAGTCATGGGATTCCTGTGTGATTCCTGACGGACAAAGCTGGCAGGGAATGATGACGCTGCCAAGAGAACTGGAATATGTAAACGGAATTCTTTTCCAGAAACCGGTAAGGGAGTTGGAGAAATATCACAAAAATCCTGTTTACTATAAAGAAGCGGAAATCAAGGATAAAACAGAACTTCCGGGAATCCGGGGCAGAATACTGGATATGACAGTGGAGATCCCCGAGGGAGACTATGAAGAGTTCCGGATCGATCTTGCACATAATGAGTCTTATACAACCAGTTATACATACTACAGGAAGCAGGGAATACTGGAAACAGACAGAACCTATTGTGGAATCAACAAAGATGTAGTGTGCCAGAGAAAAATGAAGATACGTGGTACGGAAAAAGCTCTGAAACTTCGCTTCATACTGGACCGTCAGTCCATAGAGTTGTTTGTAAACGAGGGACGGCAGGTAAGTACAACGGCAATCTGTACGCCGCAGGAAGCAGAACGGATTGTATTTTCATGCGACAGAAGTATAAAAGTAAATATCCAGATGTACGAAATAGCATAATAAATATAAAAATCTCAGATTTCAGGGAAAAGGCATCCTGGAATCTGAGATTTTTTATTATTATGGAACAAGGTGTGTTTTATGTGTTCAGGCATCCTCCGCCAGTATAGTTCCGCCGCCAAGTACCGTATCACCGTCATAAAAGACTGCAGCCTGACCGGGAGTAACGGCTCTCTGAGGCTCCTGGAAGGTAACGCGGATCCGGTTTTCGCCGATCTGTTCGATGGTGGCTGGCTGTTCCGGCTGACGGTAACGGGTTTTTACCTTACACTGGACAGGGCCATCCAGATGATCCCAGGGAATCAGATTAATATCCCCCACCAGACAGGAGGAGGACATAAGATCATCCTTCCCGCCAAGGATCACCTGATTGTCTTTCAGGGATTTTGCGCAGACGTAAAGAGATTCCGGTGCAGAAATGCCCAGACCTCTTCTCTGACCAATTGTGTAATGGATGTGTCCTTTATGGGTTCCCAGAACTTTCCCTTCTTTGTTGACAAAATCTCCGGGTACGGAGGTCTGTCCGGTATATTCCTCGATAAAGGAAGCGTAATCGCCGTCAGGGACAAAACAGATATCCTGACTGTCCGGCTTATCTGCGTTGATAAAGCCCTGTTCCTGGGCTATCTGACGGATTTCTGCCTTGGTATAGGTTCCCAGGGGGAAAAGTGTATGGGCAAGCTGATCCTGAGTCATGGAATAAAGTACATAGCTCTGATCCTTGGTATGATCCAGTCCTTTTTTCAGAAGATAACGGCCGGTGTCCGGATCCTGTTGGATTTGTGCGTAATGACCGCTGACAATATAATCTGCACCCAGTTCCTGGGCTTTTTTGATCAGGGCATCGAATTTAAGGAAGCGATTGCAGTCGATGCAGGGATTTGGAGTACCTCCGTTTAAATAGGTGGATGCAAATTTATCAATGACGTGGTGGCGGAATTCCTCATGCATGGGAAATACATAATAAAGGATTCCAAGTCTTGCTGCTACATTTCTCGCATCCTCTGTATCAGAGGGAGTGCAGCAGGAACGGTCGCCTGGCTGGCTGCACTGAGGTTTATCAAAAAGCTTCATGGTAGCTCCGGCGCAGTCATATCCTGCCTGGATCATCAGGTAAGCAGCTACACTGGAGTCAACACCGCCGCTCATGGCAATGATTGCTTTTTTCTGCATGGAATCTTCTCCTTTTTCTTTTGCTGTGGCTATGGTATCATTATCAACCTATGATGTCAATATGTAAATTGTCATGTATAAAATGGATATATAAATTTTTAGATGCGAAAGAAGAACTTCTGACAGAATGCGGAAGATATAGACGAAAATACAGGAAAATTATGGTTTCTTTATAGATTTTATAATTATATTAGAAATTATACAAACTCTTATCACAATTATGTTGTATGCTATAAGTGTCTTAAAGGTAATCCCCTTTAAGAACAGGCAGCACTTCAATGCCGGAAGAGCTGCCGAACTCTTTCCTTTCCCTAAAAAAATAAAAGAAAACAATGACAGCCGCCCACCCGGCAAGATCGTCGGGAGAGCGGCAGTTTTCTTGTTTATGCGGAATATGACTGCCCATGACAGTCTGCATCTGGCGCGCAAAGCGGAATTTGTCTGCTTTGTTCTTCTTTTTGTTATGGCCTTCGATAACGATTAAAACAGGAGTAGATTTCCTGGGCTCTTGGAGAAGCATAACCGCAGGAGATATAAGAATTATTACTGAAAAATCCCAATCCTTTCCGATCAAGTTCTTTGATCAGATATTCCACAATTTCCGGAAGCGTCCGTTTACCGTCAATGAGATGTTCCACAGCATATTTCAGCAGTATACTTAAAGAAGCTGTCTGCTCCGTATCCACAATCTGTTCAATATAGCGCAGATCCACATCCTGTCTGCCTATGGAAAATCCATCCTTTCCATGTGTTTTTGTTTTCAGTCTGTCCGGACGGTCAGAATCTCTGCGAGGGGATCTGGGAGCTGCGGAAGCAGCTTTTGTCATGATCCGGCAGCTTTTGGGAAAGTGGAATCCCGGCACAGAGATTTCAGGAAGCGGATACTGGCTGCAGAGAGTTTTTACCATGTGGGTAATGTCCAGCGGATAATAGCTGTCCATCTGGATCACTGTGTCTGCAATATGAAAAAAGGCACCGGAGCTTCCGGCAACCAGAATGGTGGAGATTCCAGCTTTGTGGTACAGATCTCCTGCCCGTTCCAGAAACGGAGTGATAGGCTCCTTTTCTCTGGCAATCACTTTCTGCATAAAAGAATCCCGTACCATAAAGTTGGTGGCAGAGGTATCTTCATCCAGAAGAAATACCTTACTGCCGGCTTCTATTCCTTCAATGATACCGGCAGCCTGTGAGGTACTTCCGCTGGCATCTTCTGTAGAGAAACAGGAGGTGTCTTTTTTATTTGGAAGATCATTGATAAAAAGAGAAATATCTACGTCTTTGATAAAACGACCGTCCTCAGAACGCAGCTTCAGAGCCGTATCATTTGTGACCACATACTCTCTTCCGTCACCCGGAACATGGTTATAAACGCCAAGTTCCAGCGCATTGAGCAGAGTGGATTTACCATGATATCCACCGCCTACAATCAGGGTGATTCCCTCCGGGATGCCCATTCCGGTTATCTTTCCTTTATGCGGAAGCGTCATGGTGACCCGAAGAGTATCCGGAGACTGGAAGGGGATGGAATCCTTCATGGGATGGGAGGATATCCCGCTTTCTCTGGGCAGAATGGCGCCGTCTGCCACAAATGCAGCCAGAGCTTCTTTTTTCAGCTGTTCCCGGATATAGGCCTGATCTTCTGCGAGAAAGATGGCTTCTTCCAGTTTTTTTGCATCCAGATTTTTATAAAGAAAGGCTTTTTGTACACAGATTGGCAGAAAATCAAACAGGATCTTTTCCAGCTCAACGGAATTAACAGTGCGTCCGTTGGCAGGAAAGCCGATAAAGAAACGGGCGGTGATTCCCTGGTCTGTGATCTCACAGGCAGTTCGTTTAAGTACCTCCTGACCGCAGTGGCTGACAGAGATCAGGCCGCTTTTTCCCGAACCCTTTGCCCGGAAGGAAAAACGGTTGATCTGCTGTTCAAACTGACGGGTCAGATAATCACAGAGAGTAATTTTTGTAACAGGATTTTGCAGATATTCTTCCGGAAAACCGGCAGTTTTATGAGAAACCCGGATGCTGATATGAGAGGGAGAGGCAAAAGGATCTCCCTGAACATGGTCAACAGATAAAATGTAATGACCGAACTGATACGCTCCTTTCAGAGATTTATATGCAGGATAGCTTTTTCTGTGAATGGAGTGAAGCATGTTCTGCAGGTCTGTAGATTGCTGCATAATAAAGTTGCCTCCTTGATAAACTAATAAATGGCAGGACTGCCTTTCTGTTCATTTTAGTAAATCAGAGGCAATAAGGCAATGATTTTTGGAAAAGAAAATACCCGGGAAAACATAAAAATTTCCGGAGGCTCTTTCTTAAATCTTCTTTAAGATTTGTCAAAATGTGTAGAATTTTAGACATAATTGGATTATAATGTACAGGAATTGTGTATTGATTCAGGCAGGAGCAGGGCTTTTGCAGAAACAATGAAACCCGACGTTATACTCCGGAAACGGGGTATTAAATACGAATTATATTAAGGAAAGGTGGAACTAATATGGAACGAAGAAACGCATGGCTCAGCTATGGAGAAAATGAAGAAAAAGAGATGGAGCAGATTGCAAAAAGCTACAAAAGCTTTCTGGATGCAGGAAAAACAGAAAGAGAATGTGTAACAGAGCTGATCAGACAGGCAGAGGCTGCCGGCTATGTTTCCATGGAGAAGAAGCTTGCATCAGGAGAAAAGATCCAGGCAGGAGACAGAGTTTACTCTGTGGCTATGAATAAGATCCTGGCATTTTTCCACATCGGACAGGAGCCTCTGGAAAAAGGAATGAATATCCTGGGAGCGCATATTGACTCTCCCCGTATTGATATTAAACAGAATCCTCTTTATGAAGAGGCTGATATGGCATATCTGGATACCCATTACTACGGCGGTGTAAAAAAATATCAGTGGGTTGCGCTTCCTCTTGCCATCCATGGTGTGATCGCCAAAAAAGACGGTACAGTTGTAAACGTGACAGTGGGAGAAGATGAAAATGATCCTGTTGTTTATATTACAGATCTTCTGATTCATCTGGCAGGAAAACAGCTTCAGAAAAAAGCAGCTGAGGTCATTGAGGGTGAAAATCTTGATATTCTCATTGGAAGCAGACCGCTGAAAGATCTTGATGACGACAAAAAGAAAGAGGCTGTAAAAGAAAATATCCTCAGAATCCTGAAAGAAAAATATGATGTAGAGGAAGAGGACTTCCTTTCTGCAGAGCTTGAGGTAGTTCCGGCAGGAAAAGCAAGAGACTGCGGACTGGACAGAAGCATGGTTACGGGCTATGGACAGGACGACCGCGTATGCGCATACACTTCCTTCCTGGCAATGCTGGAAATGAAGGATCCGAAGCGTACAGCCTGCTGTCTTCTTACAGATAAAGAAGAGATCGGCAGCGTAGGAGCAACAGGAATGCAGTCCAGATTTTTTGAAAACAGTGTGGCAGAACTTCTGGAAGGAATGGGATGCTATTCTGATCTGACACTGCGCAGAGTTCTCAGAAACTGCAGCATGCTGTCCTCAGATGTAAGCGCAGGCTTTGATCCTGCATATGCAGAAGCATTTGAAAGAAAAAATGCGGCATTTCTGGGAAGAGGAATTGTTCTGAACAAGTTTACAGGAGCCAGAGGAAAATCCGGTTCTAATGATGCAAATGCAGAATATGTTGCAAGAGTACGGAAGATTTTTGACGATCATGAGATCGCATTCCAGACTGCAGAGCTTGGAAAGGTAGATGTAGGCGGAGGCGGAACCATTGCCTATATTGCGGCTCTTTATGGAATGGAAGTCATTGACAGCGGTGTGGCTGTGCTGAGTATGCACGCTCCATGGGAAGTAACCAGCAAAGCCGATATTTATGAAGCAAAAAAAGCATACAAAGCATTTTTACTTGACGCATAAAAGCTGTTTTGGGCAAAAATAATAATTTAATGCCAGAATTTTGAAGTTTTGAAAAGTCTTTTTTCGTTTTATAAGTGAACGAATAAATTGTATCCGCTTATAAAGGCGTGGAAAAGAGAGTATAAAAGGAGAAATCATGGGGGATACATTAATCAAGGTAGAAGACCTGTGTAAAATTTACAATCCTGGAGAAAACGAGGTCCGCGCTCTGGATCATGTGAACCTTGAAATTAAAACCGGAGAGTTTGTGGCTATCATCGGCCAGTCCGGCTCTGGTAAATCTACGTTTATGAATATGCTGGGCTGTCTGGATGTGCCTACTTCCGGGAAATATTATCTGAATGGAACGGACGTATCCACCATGAAGGACAATGAACTGTCAGTGGTTCGAAACCGAGAGATTGGATTTATTTTTCAGGGCTTTAATCTGATTGCAAATCTGAACGCCATCGAGAATGTGGAGCTTCCTCTGATATATCGGGGCATTGACAGGAAAACAAGGCATAAGCTGGCTATTGAGTCGCTGAAAATGGTAGGGCTTGAGAAACGAATGCAGCATAAGCCAAGCGAGATGTCAGGAGGACAGCAGCAGAGAGTGGCAATCGCCAGAGCCATTGCGGCAAAACCGCCGGTTATCCTGGCAGATGAACCTACAGGAAATCTGGATTCTGCATCCA
>UMHN01024088.1_pt1 | contig 13690 bp, 9 predicted proteins | sample 1965541 | NCBI WGS metagenome assembly UMHN01 (sample SAMEA4836099, study PRJEB28245) | human gut metagenome | biome: gut microbiome; material: fecal sample | place: Denmark | collected 2008
TATCAATATACAACAGAGTTGAAAAACGATGTTGTGGATTTTGTTAAAAAGAACCCTAAAAAAACAGGTGCAGCAGCATTTTTAACATTTGTCGGACTGGCTGCAGCAGGCTTTGTCGCAAAGCATATCAAAACTTTGCACGATATGAACAAAATAAAATCAGAACATATTGAACATCAAAGAGAAATAATTGATGCTCTCAAAGACTATATTGCAGACAAACAATTTATGCTTGATACTCGTCAGGATATTATTGACGCTTACAGCAAGAAAAAATAGAATTTATTAATCGAATTGTAAAAGACCTTTAAATGTTTTTATTTAGAGGTCTTTTTTTATATTATTAAATAATGAACGGCATAATTTTATTTTCAACGTTTTACATTCTGGGCATAGTTGGATTTTTTACAAACACAATACCTCTTGTGGCACTATTATTGCTTGTGGTTGCAATAATTTTTCTTTTCAAGGAAAAAATATCTTGCAAAGGTGCAGTGTTGTATTATCTGGCTTTTGTACTGGCTATTTGCAACTGTCATCTTCAGATAAAAAACTATGACGGACTTTCAGAGTTTATACCCTCAAACGCTGTCATTACAGGTACTGTTGAGACAATTCCCACAACAAATGTGCCTGTTCGTACAAAGTTTTATCTTAAAGCACAATCAGGAGAGTTTGACGGTGTAAAAGTGCCAAAACTAGACGGCAGGACTATTGTCACCCTGTATGACACACCAAAAAATATTTCTAAAATAAAAATATCAGACAGAATACAACTCAAAGGTAAACTCAGAAGCCCTTTTACTGCAAAAAATCCGTGCCAGTTTGATTATGCTAACTATTTGAAAAACAAAAAGACTTTTTCAACATTTTATGTGCAGGAAGGGGATTGGAAAATCGTTTCACAGCCCGAATCCTTTGGTTCAAAATTTTTGCAAAAACTCAATGATACAAGAACCCGTATCTTAAACCATCAGAAAAAATACATGAAAAGCCCAAACATTGAGGTGCTTGGCGGTATTGTGTTCGGCGATGATGCAATTAATCCTCCGGATTTAATAAAAACCTCCTTTATAAACTCGGGCCTTTTGCATATCCTTGCCGCATCAGGTATGAACGTTTCTATTATATTTGGTATCTGGTATTTTATAGGCACACGGCTCAGGCTCAATTACAGGTTTGTTATTTTGGTTGGTGCTGTGCTTGTCGGGTTTTATACGTTGATGACAGGCATGGGCCCTTCTGTATTAAGGGCTGCGCTGATGATAGAGTTTGTAATACTCGGCAAACTTATAGACAGGGCTGCTGACAGCATAGCTTTGATTTTTTTAGTCGCATTATTATTGCTTCTTTATGACCCTGCAATGATTAATGATGTAGGCTTCCAGCTTTCATTTGTGGTTACGTTTGCTCTTATCTATTGTGTGCCGCCTATTTTGGACAGGATAAAAAATAAGCCCGCAAATTTTCTTGCCGGAGCAGTGCTCATACCTTTTGTGGCACAGCTGTGGGCTGCACCGATACAGATGTTTTATTTCAACAACTTTGCAACGTATTCAGTGCTTGCAAATCTTGCGATTACGCCTTTTATTATGCTGATAAGTTTTGGCGGGTTTTTAGGTTCCATACTTGCTATGATTCCTGTTGATTTTATAGCGGATAAGGTGTGCTTGGTTTTTGCGTTTGTGCTCAATCCTGTTGTGAGTATTCTTGTTAATATTTCGCATTTCTTTTCGGGCTTGCCTAATTCTCTGCTTACAACAATCCACCCCCAAAGTGCGCAGATGATTTTGTACTACGCTGCACTCTTGCTTTTGGCACGCTCAATGAGACGAGGTTTTAAAGAGAAAAAATCTCTTGTTGCGTCTTTAATCCTTGGCATTGTGCTTGTGGTTTCGCTTTTAATTCCTGTGGTAAAACCGCTTATATCTCCTGTGTCAAAGGAGTGCGAGATAATTGTTTTTGATGTGGGCAATGCTGACAGCTTTTTAATAAAAACGCCAAAAAATAAATACATAATGATAGATACGGCTCACGGCATTTTTAAAGGGTCAAAAGCAACATTTTCGCAGGCAAATGCAATAATGGGCAAATACCTCAAAGACAAAGGCATAAAAGAGCTTGAGCTTATGATTCTTACGCATTTTGATGCTGACCACTCCGGCGGTGCCGTTGACATAATGAAAACAGCTAACGTCAAAAGGCTTGTCTTGAGCAAGGATAAAGACGATTCCAAAACAACAAAGGCAATCATGGAATACGTCAAAGAAAATAACGTAAACACCACAGATGCAAAAAATAATGAAGTTGTGCACAGTGAAAACGGCCTTACTCTCACTACATTTACACCGGATTTTACACACAACAAAAATGATAATGACAATTCAACAATATCTTTGTTGAGCTTTGGTGATTTTGATATGCTTTTTATGGCTGATGGCGGGGTGAGAAGTTTTAATAAAATCAAAAAAGATTTGAATAGAACAGAAATAGAAGTACTCAAATCCGGCCACCACGGAGCAAAAAACACTGTTACATCAAAAATGCTCAACACAATCCATGCTCAAAATGTTGTTATCAGCACAGGTGTTAACCCTTACGGCCACCCCACAAAACAAACGCTTAAAACTCTGAGAAAAAACAATGTCAGAACGTATAGAACAGATGTGGACAATGCAATGAAAATTACGACTGATGGAAAAAACTATAAAATATACAGATACAATCCTGAAAAAAGAAGGTTTGAAAAAGATATTGAAAACCCATGCAAATAGGGAATAGGTTCTTTTTAAAACAGGCATAAAAAAAGAGGTAAATCGAAAAATTTACCTCTTTTTATTTAAACTAGAAAACTAGTTGTTCATATCTTTAACGCTAAGAGCAATTCTGTGTTCTTGCGGAGTGAATTTTTTGATAAGAACTTTAACTTCGTCACCGTTTTTGTAGATATCAAACGGGTTAGCGTTTGAGTCTTCCATTTCAGCTACAGGAAGCAATGCTTCTACGCCGGGGAAAATGTTGATGAAAGCGCCGAAAGAAGTAACTTTGTTAACAGTACCTGTTATAACCTGTCCTTCTTCAAACTTGTCTTCGATTTCTTCCCACGGATTGTCGCCGATTCTTTTCAAGCTCAAGCTGATACGTTTGAGGTCTTCGTCAATTTTGAGAACTTTAACTTCAATTTTTTGACCGAGTGTTAAAACATCAGAAGGATGTTTGATTCTCTGCCAAGAGATTTCAGAAATAGGAAGAAGTCCGTCTACACCGTTGATGTCAATAAATGCACCGAAATCAGCGATTCTTACAACTTCGCCTTCAACTGTCTGATCAACTTCAAGGTTAGAAATAACTTCGTCAACCAGTTGTTCTCTTTGTTCAGCGAGAGCCTGTCTTTGAGAAAGGATGAGTTTGTTTCTTTTTGCGTCAGCTTCAAGAACTTTAACTTCGATTTCCTGATTCATCAAACCGTCAAAAGGCATACCTGTTCTTAATTGAGAAGCAGGGATAAAACCGCGGAGGTCATTAACTTCAACAATTACGCCGCCTTTAACAAGAGAAACAACTTTAGCAGTAACTGTTTCGCCTGTAATTTTAGCGTTTTGAAGAGTTTGCCAAGCTTGAGCACAAGCAACTCTTTTAAGAGAAAGAAGCATACCGCTTTTTTCGTCTTCATCTTCTTTTAAGATGTAGAATTCTTTGCAGTCGCCGATTTTCATATCATCAACCATTGATGTCGGGATTTCTCTGTTAGGAAGGAAACCTTCTGATTTAGAACCGATATCAACGAGGTATCCGTCGTTTTCTTTTTTTACGAGCTGGCCTCTTACAACGTCAGCCACGCTTAATTTTGATTTGAAAGATTCTTCCAATAGTCTTTCGAATTCGTCCATTTGTGTTGTCATTTTTACTTTTTTCCTTTCATTAGTAATTATTTAATTTGTTTATAACATTTTCAATTATCGCGTCGGGGGTGGAAGCACCGGCCGTTACACCGATATTTTGTGCATTTTTTATCAAACTATCATAGTTTTTGAGCTCTTCGTCAGTTTCTATGTGGATAGTTGATGTAATGCCTGATAAAATTTCTGCAAGATGGGTAGTGTTGGCACTCTTTTTGCTTCCTACAACCACCATCAAATCAGATTCCAGAGCAAGGCTCTTTGCCTCGGACTGTCTCAAAGATGTAGAAGCACAGATTGTGTTGAAGACTTTTACCTCTTTTGCCAGCGGTAGAAGATAGTTTACAACACTCTTGAGATTTTCTATTCTCTGAGTTGTTTGAACAACCACACCCACTCTTTTGTGTTTGATGATTTCTTCTTCAAACTCTTTTAAAGATTCTGTGTCAGGCGCAACAATAACGTGTTCGCCATGCGGTTGTGCGTTGGCTTTTATTGCACAAACTTCAGGGTGTTCAGGTTTTCCTACTATCACGAGCAAAAAACCTTCCTGCACAAGCTGGATTGCTTTTTGTTGAACTTTTTTTACGTCAAAACAGGTCAAATCCACAACGTCATAGCCTTTTGCTTTTGCGTTTTCAAAAACTTCAGGCGCTGCACCGTGGCTGCGTATAACACATACACCCGTTTTTGAGCATGGCAGCTCATCCACTGTGTGGATTCCAAGCCCCGACAGCTCGTTAATAACATGCGAATTGTGTATCAATTCACCGAGTACAAAAATTTCTTTATCGGGATTTTCGTTCTTTAGTTTTTTTGTTGTTTCAACGGCTCTTTTTACGCCGTAACAAAAACCTGCATGTTTCGCCAGTTTTATGTTTTTCTTCAAATGAAGGTACATCCAATCTTTAAGCCTCATACAAAATAAATTTGTATGGTACTAATATCAATACCATGAACATTTTTTGTTTACAACAGTAAAGGACTTTAATAATTTACATTTTTTGGAGGATACAGTTAATGATACGCATGTAGTACCCTATGTGTATATAATTCTGTGCGGATTGTATAAATCAAGACTTGGTTAAAAATTTAAGAGGTTAAAGGTAAGATTTGAAGAAATTTCAATTCAGACTACAGGTTGTTCTTGATATCAAGGAAAAGCTCCTTGAACAAAAACTCCTTGAACTTTCAAAGGTTCAAAGGGGGCTTCAAGACGCTGTTAACAAACAAAAAACTCTTGAAGGCTATCAGGCCGAAATCAACGAGGCACTTTTAAATGTATTCCAAAGCGGAAATGAGCTGGACCTTGTCGAAGTGCAAAGATACAAAGATTTTATTAACAAACTGATTGTAGATATTTCCAACCAGAAAGTTGTTGTTCAAAATATTACAAAACTGCTTGATATTAAAAGAAAAGAAGTTAATGATGTTTTGAAAGAAAAAAAGGTACTGGAAAAACTAAAAGAAAATCAGAAGAAAAAATTCTATCAAGAATTTGAAGCATACGAAAGAAATGAACTGGACGATATTGCTTCATCAAGATACGCAAGGTTTTAAAAAAAAGGCTGCATAGACTTGGGGGCAGCAAGGGGAACTAAAACTTCGAGGAAAAAGAGAGAATGACTTCACAGTATACACAGACATCACAAATATTACCGTCACAATTGATGGCAAATGCGTTTTCTTCTAAATCACAAAACTACGCAAACGTCAGCTCTGAAGCATTCTCTTCTGTGTTGGATAATGCGTCAAAGTCATATTCTTATGCGGATAAATCTACAAACATGTCTTCAACAGCAAATGATTATGCTCAAAAAACAAAGGACCTTAACTCTCAAAAAACAGAGGTAAAAAAAGATAACAACGATAATTCCAATAAAATTAAGGATAAAGAAACCTCTGATAAAATTGATGAAAAAGATTCTTTAAAATCTGACGACAAAAACATAACAGACAAATCAGATTATGCTGAAAAAAATGACAATACACATAAAGCAGATAAAGAAGACAAAGCAGATAAAAAAGATAATACACAAACATCAGAACAAGAAAAAGACAATGATGTAAAATCAGAATCAAATACGCAAGAAGTGTCTGACAAAGATATAAAGAACAATGCTCAATCAGAGCTTCAAAATCAGACAACACAAGCCTTAAACGCACAGCAAGCCGTCCTTGTTTCAGTGGAAGTTTCAGCTGAAGCCGCAACTGCAACAGCAGCACTAACAACTGCTCAAACTGACGTGCAGCAAGACTCGGAAAATACAGTTACTGCTGCAAAAACTACAGAAGCTGTGATTGATACACAAAATTCTAAAGACAGCGTTAATACAATTGTAAACGAACAAATCCTCTCTAATATTGAATACGAGGATTTAAGTGCTGTAGAGACAGAACTCAAAAAAGCCGGTATTGACGCAGAAACACTCAAAAAAATCGTAGAGCAGGCTAAAAATACACAAAATTCTGATACTGCGCAAATAGTACAGGATGTGCCGTCTCAAGAAAAAACAGATGTAAAATTAGCAGACACTCTAAAAACAGCACAAACTGTCAAAGATGTTGCAGAAAATATAAATACACAGGTATCAAGCGAGGCTGCTGAAGTTAAGGCAGAAGTGAAAAACAATACTGCACTTGAAAAAGAGGCACAAACCCTCCCTTTAAAAACAGCTAAAGACAACCTTGCAGCTGATACATCAAGATTGACTGCCAACATTGAACAGGCAGAGACTGCTCAAAATGCTGCACCGGCACCTGTTACTCCTGCTGATACAAAAGCAGAGGAGTCTCCTGTTATTAAAGTTACACAGGAGGTTGCATCACAGCTAAAAGACAATGTTGCGCAAAATACGTCTCAAAATATTGAAAACAAAGATACAACTTCCAAAACAAAAGATAAAGCTGTTGAGCAGATGACAAAGCTTCAAGATACAGACACTGTGGTAACAGAAGCAAGAACTCAGGCAGACAATTCAAATTCAAATGGCGGCAACTCTAACGGCAGCACAAACATGCAGCAAGGTACAGCAGGCGAGCTTGCAGCAAAATTGTCTGTTGATGCTGCACCAACAAACACCTCCGGCACTGAAGCGTTTGTTAATAAACTTGACGCACAGCTTAGCGCAAAAGGTGCTTCTGCAACAGCAAGAACCACTACATTAAATCAGTCTGACATCATGTCACAGGTTAATGCAAAGTTTGAAGAACTGCAAAAATCTGGCAATAACAAGGTTTCTATCATTTTGCAGCCTGAAAATCTCGGCAAAGTTTCCGTTGAAATCATGAACTCAAAAGACGGAATTGTTGCAAAAATGACTACAGACAGCCAGCAGGTAAAAGAGCTTTTTGACAAAAACGTAGAAGCCCTGAAATCAAACCTGAGCTCACAGGGCGTTAATGTCAACAATATTAAGGTTGAATGTTCACAAGAAAGCGCAAACCACGCAATGAACTTTGAACAACAGCAATTTAATCAGTCTTTTAACGGACAGCAAAACAGCCACAATCAGGCTAATCAATCACATCAACAATCAAATAGTGCGTATGAATCATCATACGAAACTTCCTCGCAGGAAGCTGAGCCAAATCAGGGCGTAGAAATCAAAAATACTGATACTTTGATAAAACATAATGGTAAGGTAGACTACTCAGTCTAGAATTTAAGGGGAGCAGGTAAAAAATGGCATCACTCGGTTCAATCCAACAAGAACTTGTAAATATGCAGTCGAATACGGCGGTAAACAAAGCAAAAGAACAGGCGGCAAACGGCGCTTCGCAGGAGCTTGACGGCGACGCATTCTTAATGCTTATGCTGGAACAGCTTAAAAATCAGGATCCCATGGATCCTATGGATAACTCTGAAATGCTGGCTCAACAAGCACAGTTTACACAGCTGACAGAGTTGCAAAAACTCAACGAATCAATCAGCACAAACAACATGATTCAACAGGCCAATGACCTTGTAGGCAAAACTGTTCAAATTGTTGACCCTAACAACACATCAAGACTCATCACAGGTGTTGTATCAAGCGCCAACTTTACTAACGGCTCTGCAACAGTAACAGTTAACGGCAAAGACTATCCGCTCGGCCTTGTTGCCGCTATCACAGACGGCGCTCCGGCTACTGATGATAAAACAATCGGTGATAAAAAATTAAGTGAACTTAACGGAGCATCCGGTATTACAGAAGGTTATGTAACACTTACAACTCAAGATGACGGATATAAGAAAAATCATACATACATTAAAATCACAAGCGATATGACGGTTAATGATTTTATGAAAGAGCTTGAAAAAGCCGGCGTTAAAACAAAACTCGAAAACGGTATCCTGACTATCGAAAAAGGTGACTTTAAAGGCATAAGCATGTCAGAAGGCAAAGTGGGAGACGACACTGCAACAGCATCCAACTTGCTTCAAAAAATGGAAATGTTCCAATCTGAAACAGGGGATCTGGAAACAGGAATTTTAGACTATAACAGAAAATAAAAAAAGTAAAATATACAGTTAAAATAAAGACAAAACGGGAGGATTAATGACACAAGCATTTTACACTGCGATTGGCGGTATGGCAGCAGGCCAAACCAAAATTTCGGTTGTAGCCGACAACATCGCAAACATGAATACAATCGGCTTTAAAGCTTCTAACGTAAACTTTTCGGACGTTTACTACAGAACATCATCTACAGGTCAAGCACCTACAGGCCAGATGGGTGGTATCAACCCTAAACAAACCGGTATTGGTGTACAAACAGCTTCTATTACAAGAGACTTTTCAGCCGGTACAACACTCACAACAGGTCTTAATACCGACCTTTGTATCAACGGCAGCAGCTTTTTTACAGTAGCTTCTCCAACTGTTGAAATTCTCTATACAAGAGACGGTAACTTTACAGTTGATGCTGACGGTCACATGGTTACATCAAGCGGTTACAAACTGCTTGGCACAAACAACAGCCTCAACACAACATCCAGCACAATACCTATTAAAATTCCTACTTATATTGATACAGTCACAACACCTGCAACACAGGCTCAAATGGCTAATAAAGCTCTTGATGAATTAAACGGTATCAAATCCGGCGGTGTAAAAGACGGCTCATTTATAATCACAACTTTTGACAAGGCAGGCACACCTACAAAAAAAACAATCAATGTAACAAGTGATATGACTGTTAATCAACTGCTTGCTGCTATCAACAAGGCAGGTGGTGTACAAGCAAGCATTGTGGATGGTGCAGTCAGTATAAAAGCTGACGGTGTAGACAGATTTGAAGTTAAAAACGGCACTTCTAACATTGTCACACAGCTTGGTATAGGTAAAATGGACCCTACAACAAAGGTAGCTTCTTCCGAGGTTATTAACTATCACCAGACAATTGGTGAAGGTAATATGGGAAGTGACAACTCCAAAAACTTTACTTCTGTAACTATTAACGAAAACGGCCTGATAGAAGTAAAATACGGCAACAACGATACATTGAGCGTAATGCAGGATCCTACCGACCCGTCAAAAATGATTCTTAAATATACATTAAACGACGGTACAATCATCACCGGCTCTGACCTTACTGTTAATGATCAGCTTGTTGAACCTGCAAACCTTCAAATTCAAATGGCCAGCTTTGTTAACCCGCAAGGTCTGACAGCACAGGGCAACAATACTTATGCAACAGGCCCTAACAGCGGTATGGTACTTTACGGAAGTATTTCATCTACAGCATTTGGTAATGTTAAATCAGGTGTATTGGAAGGCTCTAACGTAGATTTGGCGTCCGAATTTGCAGACATGGTTGTTTCTCAAAGAGCTATCGAGGCTAACAGCCGTGTGTTCACAACAACAAACGAAATTCTACAAACACTCTCCAACCTTGGCAGATAATAATTAATTCCGTAACTTTAGTCTAACTGTATAAAAAAATCCGAAGTTTTTTTAAACTTCGGATTTTAATTTACTCTCTTTTCTTAATATTTGATTAGTAAGACTTGTATTCTTTTTCAAATCCGAATAAAGAGCTTACTGATTCGTTGTCATGAATTCTTGAAATAGCCTCACCAAGTATCGGCGCAATGCTCAACTGCGTAAATTTTGAGGAAACTTCTCTGTCTAACGGAATAGAGTTAGTGATAATAACTTCTTCCACAGGAGCTTCTTCCAGCCTTTGAATGGCCGGGCCGGATAAAATACCGTGGGCTGCGCAAACATAAACTTTTTGTGCACCTTCTTTTATAAGAAGTTTTGAAGCTTCGCAAATAGTCCCTGCTGTGTCTATCATGTCGTCTACAAGCACGCAGATTTTGTCTTTTACATCACCGATAATGTGGTCGGCAATGGCTTCATTGTGTTTGTCTCTTCTTTTATCAACAATAGCAAGAGGGCAGTCGAGCTGCTTTGCAAAAACTCTTGTTCTTTGAACACCGCCTGTGTCAGGGCTGACTGCAACGAGTTTGTCAGCGGGGATGTTCAATTTTCTGATGTAGTCTGTCAACACGGGTGTTGCATAAATATGGTCAACAAGAATGTTGAAAAATCCCTGAATCTGACCTGTGTGAAGGTCCATTGCAAGGATTCTGTCAGCACCTGCTGTTGTTAAAAGGTCTGCAACAAGCTTTGCTGTGATAGCTTCTCTTCCGGAAGTCTTTCTGTCCTGTCTTGCGTAGCCGTAGTAAGGAATTACTGCTGTGATAGATTTTGCGCTTGCTCTTTTAAACGCGTCTATCATAATCAAAAGCTCCATGAGATTTTCGTTAACAGGGTTTGATAAAGGCTGGATTAAAAATACATCGTCGCCTCTGATACTCTGCTGTACCTGAACATAGATTTCTCCGTCCGCAAAATTTTTGATAATCATCGGACCCACGCTTGTACCCAGATAGCTTGCAATTTCTTCGGCCAGCTGTTTGTGTGCACGGCCTGCAAAGAGTTTGATATCATGGGTGGGGCTGATAGTTTGCTCGTGCTGGGGAAAATCCATAGTCAATTCCATTTTTAATTCCTTCCTTGCATTGCTTTATCGACAGACAAAAATAATTATATCAATAAATCTTTATATTTAATACATGTAATTTTTAAAATATTAACTTTTTTTGTTGTGTATTAAGTAATAAAAAGCCTAAAAATATTTTTTGTTACTTCCAAACAGCTCAATTGTTTTATTGAAATAAAATGTTACAAATGTAATGAACGTGGATTTTACTTTAAAATCTGTCTGTTATATGATTTTGTTAAGGTTACACAAACATTAATAACAGAAATTAAGGTAAAAAATGGACAGTAATAAATTAAGAAATATAGCTATCATCGCTCACGTTGACCACGGCAAAACAACGCTTGTTGACTGTATGCTCAAACAGTGCGGCGTTTTCAGACAAAACGAAGTTGTGCAGGAACGTATCCTGGACAGTAATGACCTCGAAAGAGAAAGAGGCATCACTATCCTTGCCAAAAACGTTTCCGTTCACTATAACGGCTACAAAATTAACATCGTAGACACCCCTGGCCACGCAGATTTTGGCGGTGAGGTTGAGCGTGTACTCGGTATGGTTGACGGTGCACTTTTGATTGTCGACGCAGCAGAAGGCCCTATGCCGCAGACAAGATTTGTGCTGCAAAAAGCGCTGGAGCTCGGTATCAGAGTTATTGTTGTTATCAACAAAATTGACAAACCCGCAGCAGATCCTGACGAAACCCTCAACAAAGTATTTGACCTGTTTACGGAATTGACTGACGATGAATATCTGATTGATTTCCCTGTTGTGTATGCAAGCAGCCTTCACGGTTTTGCTAAAAAAGAACTTGAAGATGAATCCACAGATATAATTCCTCTTCTTGATTGCATTATCGAAAATGTAAAATCTCCTGTAGCAGACGCTTCAAAGGATTTGCAATTCCACGTAACAACTCTTGATTACAACGAGTATGTGGGCCGTATCGCAATCGGCAGAATCGTTAACGGCTCTATGAAATCACAGGAGCAGGTAAGCCACATACAAACAGACGGCACAATTTCTAAAGGCAAAATTATTAAACTTTTCGGCTTTGAAGACCTTGGCCGTGTGGAAATTAAAGAAGCCTCCGCAGGCGATATTGTTGGTATTGCAGGATTCCCTGATATCCAAATTGGCGAAACAATTGCCAGCCTTGACAATCCGCAGGCTCTTCCGTTGATTAAAATCGACGAGCCCACATTGCAAATGAATTTTTCCGTTAACAACAGCCCATTTGCAGGTCAGGAAGGCAAGTTTGTGACTTCCCGCCAGTTGAGAAAACGACTCTATCAGGAGCTTGAAAAAAACGTTTCTCTCCGTGTTGAAGATACTGACTCTACTGATATTTTCAAAGTTTCAGGCAGGGGCGAGCTTCACCTGAGTATTTTGATTGAAACAATGAGAAGAGAAGGTTTCGAGTTTCAGGTGTCAAAACCGGAAGTTATCTACAAAACAATTAATGAAGAAACTTATGAGCCGTACGAAGACCTTCTAATCGATGTTCCGGAAGAATGTGCAGGCAGCTGTATCGAAAAACTCGCAGGCAGAAAAGGCGAAATGCTCGAAATGCAGGCTGTCGGCTCACGTTCTAAAATGAGATTTTTAATTCCTTCAAGAGGCCTCATCGGTTTTAGGGGTGAATTTATCAGAATGACAAGGGGCGAAGGTATCATGAACCACACCTTTGCAGAATATAAATCTTATGCAGGCGATATCAACCGTCAGAGAATGGGCTCTCTTATTGCCCACGAAGAAGGCGAGGCTGTACCATACGCACTAGCCCAGTTTGAAGACAGAGGCGTGTTCTTTGTTACTCCAAAAACCAGAGTGTACAGAGGTATGATTGTAGGTGAATGCAACAGAGCTCAAGATATTGCAGTAAACGTTTGCAAAACAAAAAAACTTACCAATATGAGAACAGCAACAGCAGATGTTATGGTTACCCTTCAGGCGCCCAGAAATATGTCTTTAGAGGAATGTCTTGAGTACATCTCTGATGATGAGCTTGTTGAAGTTACTCCGCAAAACATTCGTATGAGAAAATACGACCTTGTTAAATTAAGATAACTCTCTTGCGGCAGTGCTGTAAAATCCTCTATTCGGTGTATACTCTTATACCTCAAAATGTGGAATCATAGTAATATATAGACTTTGGAACAATTGGGGATAGTATATCCAAGAGGTAGGTTTTGAATTTTTCGGCAATAATAGCGCTTGTCGCGGCTGTTTTATTAATATTGGCTTCACATAGAGCGGACGGAGAGTCCATGGTGTCATTACTGCAGCCTTCAGCTTTTATGATAGTGCTGGGCGGGACATTCTGTGCAGCTGTAGTCAACTTTAAACCGTCTACGCTAATGACGGCTTTAAGGTCTTCTGTTGATGTGTTTTTAGAAAGACAACCCTCGCAGATAAAAGTTATTGACGAAATTATCTACCTTGCCCATCAGGCAAAAATGAAGGGGCTTTTTTATTTGAATAATCTTGTGGACGATATCCAGGATCCGTTCTTAAAAAGAGGGGTTCAGCTCTCCATAGACTTTAACAACCCGCAGATGATTTACGATATTTTGAAAGCAGAAATATCATACGATGAGGAGGAAGAACTCATTAACTCGCGTGTGTTTGAGGCACTTGGCGGTTATGCTCCTACCTTTGGTATTGTGGGTGCTGTGTTTGGCCTTATCCAGATAATGGGTTACATCCAGCAGCCCGATATCCTTGCACAGGGCATTGCGGTTGCGTTTGTTTCCACACTTTACGGTGTAGGGTTTGCAAACCTCTTGTTCTTGCCGGT
>UMHN01045789.1_pt1 | contig 13063 bp, 10 predicted proteins | sample 1965541 | NCBI WGS metagenome assembly UMHN01 (sample SAMEA4836099, study PRJEB28245) | human gut metagenome | biome: gut microbiome; material: fecal sample | place: Denmark | collected 2008
AATATACCACCAAAAGATGTGAGTTTCTCGGATTTTATTTGTATTTTTGCTATGCCCGATGAGGTTTTGTTTGATTATTACAGCAACACTAAATTAAGTGAATCCTCCGACATAGCAAAATTCTGGGCAACTTTTTATTGCTCAGGATATTATAAAAGTTAAAATTTATAGTGTCGCGGAATTAAGAAAACCGTAAACAATGGACTACGAAGATTTAGATCAATATAACGGAGACACCATACATGACATGTATGTGGACTCGGACTATGAGATAAATATAGGCGAGCTTCCCAAAGTGTTCGACGAAGCCGCCTTCGATGAATTTATTGACAATCTTAACGGCTGAGATTAAGTGTACGAAAATCTATTTCGCACATGTGAGTTAACTTCGCAGCGGAATTAAAAATTAACTGTTATGGGACTTTTCTCAAAATCTAAGATTGATGCGAAGACAATCCTTGCATACAATTATTTCCTCGCCTTTGAATATATTCCCAAGGCTCTATATTCATGGCGGAATAACGACACCCTTTTTGAAAATGCAATCTCTTTTGATGCGATTGCAAAGGCGCATCCTCAATATAAAGATTTGGTAGCTCAAACAGAAGTAAAAAAGTCGGGATTTAATAAGCATCCTGACATATCAATTTACTGGATTGCTATCCCAAACAATAAAATGATTTCCGAGGTTGGATTAGCATGTATTGCTGTCAACCCTAAAATAAAGAGGTATTTATATTTCACCGGTGAATTCTCTTTTGGCTCCTATGCTATATGCGAACCCGATGAAGAAAAAAATCACAATAACACTGGAATAACCGTACAATCGGGAGAGGAGTTTGCCCAATATTGTTTCAAACAAGCTATTCAACAATTGACAGGCACCTGTTTCGCCAAATTCTAATGCGAATATAGATTTCGCCACAGGGCATAATTTTGCATCGAAATTCAATTAAAGCAAAAAAATGACAGTCTCTATCCATCCATACAAAGGTTACCTTAACACCGTTTTTCATATTCATGCCACTGGAATTGCCCCAGTGAAATATCGTGTCATGCGTAAAACCGAGGCAGAAGATGTCGAAGTGATGGATGGCAATGTGAGACCAAACGAGCCTCACACATTACAGGTTCCTATACTAGGTGAGTTCTCAATAGAGTGCCCAGATGGAACCTCAATTCCTTTTACCGTTGAAGACGGTTATAAATATGGCGGTGGTAGATTCAAACAAGCATTTGTTTTTGACAATTGCTCATGGCTGTTTGTTGTTATGCATGACCGCACATATTTTTATAACCGAGAAACCAAAGTTGCCTATGTTGAGTCTATCTCTCCCGATGAGATTTCCGAGATATCAAGTGACTATGTAATCTTCAGTAACAAAGGGCAAGAGGAACGTACTATCTATTCCTTAACCGAACAAAAGCCCATTCTTTGTATCAAGAATATTGTACTTACAAATTCTGAAGTCGTCATATGGCAGGAGCAGGAGAAAGAAAACGATGAAATTACAATAGTGATTTACTCTCTTAAATCGAAAAACGAAATTCATCGATTTGATATTGATAACTTTATGAAAGATGAAGGCAATGAACGTCTTATCTGTAGTAACGATAATCAAGTTTACAGTGTTGCATTACACGATAATTTTGAGATAGAGCCAGTCCTTAACACTGGTAAAGAGACTATTGTTGCTCTTGTCGCTCCAAACTTAGTTATTTGTTATAGGTCTGTAAGCTATGGCAAATTCGTAACCATCTACGATATTAACAAGAAAAAATGTATCAAAAATCTTGAAATCAATGGTCATTTATCAAAGGTCGGAGATACTGAAATCATCGACGTTTGGAATCGACAACAAAAAATCAAGAATTTCGACAAAATTAAAGCTGAAATACCCGAAGCGATAATTTCAGCAGACTTCATTGAGCTCGAATTTTATCCATGTGAATGGGATGTATTTTATACGAAAAAGCACATACACCTGGAGAATTCCAAGCCGTATCCCAACTTGGACAGGAAAGAAGAAATTCATCTTCACTCATTCAACAGTGATTTGAATCAACTTCTTAAAGATACTTTTGAACATTTCTTGTCTATACACGATACGGTTTGCCTGTATAGTTTCAAAGAGTCCTTTGTACGCAATAAATCATATGGCGCTGCCGGCTATTTAGAAGGTGGACGTATCTATGAAAGTCGAGGACGTGTGGTAAGATACGTTGAAAAAAAACTTTATACACTAAGCCGCAACGGATACTGGGATAATGAAAGAGGTATTGATTTAAGCTTTGATTACTTTGACAATTTCAAACTTCTTGAAAACAAAGAAACCAAGCAGATTTTGACTGTAGATGGAATCAACCTATCAAAATTTGGGAGTGTAGCTTATCCAAATGATCCTCTCAAACGGGTTTTGAGAACGTCAGAATATTTCGTACTCCCCGGTGCGCGTTTCTTGAAACGAAATATCGGCACTTTGCCTTCGTGTATGTCTGAAAATCTAAAGTTTGGTTTAGATGTTAAGGAAGATAAAGTGCTTCTTTATTCTTTTTGTGGAGAAGACATCATATCAGAAGAAATATTGTCCGATATTTTCGATTATTCAAAATTCAGAGATGTCTTGCTCAGCGAGGATGGCAAGAGTATTATGCACCGAGACAACGAAGAAACCATAATAATGGATATTGCCACCGGCAAATCTGAATCCTATGAGAATGTTTCTTTCGTTAAGCAGGTGAATGGCATCCGCCCTTTATTTGACTCCCCGAGTTCCTTACAACCCCGACTTATCAATCCCGTTACCGGACAGTCGATTGATTGCAACGCAATGTCTCAATTTCAATTTATTTCCCCCGACGGAAGTCTTTATGCAGACACCCGTCTTAAGGAATATATTGAATACTATTGGTATGAAGATAACACCACTCTTTCGCACAAAGAGTATAATCGTCTAATGACTAAATATCAATATCCTTGGCAAGAGAAAAAAGACTCAGAAGCATGGAGCAAAGTCAAGGAGCTGAGGAGGCAGCTTGTGCTTGAACATTTCGATTTTCTTAATGAAAGGTTTCCCAAACTGCTTCATGGAGATAAAACTGGGAAAAAGTGGGAGACGATAGTCTTGGACGAACAAAATACTTTTGGTACAAAAGGGTTTCTCAATCGCCTTATTGGGACAAAGGGGATTGCCTATATCAGACGTTCTTCAAACGATACTGAAGTTGCTAAAATCGAATTAGGCGAACCGCTGAGCTATATTAATTACGTGTCTTTTTCTTATGATTCAAGATACGTTGCACTCGCTGGATATAGGCGCGACGGATATTCCTCATGGGGAGGTTTGTTCCTCATATATGATTTAAAAAAGGGAAAAACAATCGTCTTCCAAAATACAAATCGTGCGGTTTGGCTTACGTCCTTTTCAAAAGAGAATGCCTTGGCTTCTTACACAAGCGACCCGTTTACATTCCTTGCCACAAACGAAAGTGAATATGATAATGATTTCAAATCCATGCTAATAGAAAGACGCAATTTTTTGACTTTCTCTCCCGATGGCATTTATTTTGCGTTATCTGAGCAAGGATATGTTTCTAAGTATGACAAGTATGGCAATGTAAATCCCGGGTGGGGACACCAACCGTCTTCCTTGGTTGAAGTTAGACTTACAAATCAAGCAACTATTGAAGGTCTGAGATTTTCCGACATTTCAGATCAAGGCATCGCAGATGTGGCAACCAAAGCAGCCAGTGTTGCCTCAGTTTCATTCTCTAATGACAATAAACGGCTTATGATGGTCGGTAATGATGGTGTTGTTATAATTCGTAATTTACATTTGAACGACAATGCCGGCGAATAAGAATGCGATGACGCGCTATGCGCTGCTTGATCATTTACTTCAAGACAGACGTCATAACTGGTCTATCAAAGATATGACCGAGTATCTTAACGAGCATCTTTCAGATTATGGTCAAGAGTCTGTAACTAAACGAACTGTAGAACTGGATATAAATTACCTTGAATGGAATAGTCCCTTCGATATTGAATTTGAACGATTCAAGGTTGATGCTCCCACAGAGTCCGGCGATGGGGTGTATAAGAAACCATGCCTACGTTATGCAGACCCCACATTCTCTATATTCCATAAGGCATTGTCGGATGATGAGCGTTCATTGTTGGCATCAGTTCTTTCAACGCTTGGCAGCTTCAGTGGGCAACCAAACTTTGAATGGTTGGAAGACCTTGCTGAAAGACTCAATATTAAAGCACAACCGGAAATCATCTCGATGTCAAAGAACATCTCTGATAATTCGACATTGCTCGCTGAACTTTACCGGGCAATCAGCAGTAAGGCAGTTATTACACTATTCTATCATACTTTCAGTGACGATAGTCAGAGGTCGGTAGAATTGTCACCGTATCTTCTGAAAGAATACAATAATCGTTGGTACTTGCTTGCAAGTCCTTTTGACAGTAACCGTATACTTTCTTTCGCTCTTGATAGGATAGATAGGGTGGAATATACGTCCGGTAACAAATTCAAAGAACCCATAGAGGACTTTACCGAGCGTTTTGAGGACATTGTCGGTATTACCTTCTATGAAGATAAACCCGTAGAGCGTATCTTGTTTTGGGTGTCTGACCGTTCTAAAAACTATGTCAGCACTAAACCCATTCACGGCTCTCAGAGACACCTCTCTGCTACCGACCAAGACAATTTGCATACTCAATATCCTCAGCTCCCTTGCGGAGACTTCTTCACCATAGACTGTATCGAAAACTACGAACTTATCAGAGAACTGTCTTCCTTTGGTGCTGAACTTATAGTCCTATCACCAGAGTATATCTCTAACAAGGTGTACCGTGTCGCCAAGGAAATGACCGACCGATATTCTTCAATATTGCGTTGATGTCCGAAGAAAGATTTCGCACATGTGTCATAACTTTGCATCGTCAAACAAAAACAACACGATTATGGAAGACGAATACTACGACGATTACGAAGACAACTACGGTTCACACTATGGCGAATATGCAGGGACATATGCCCAAGACGTAGCCGGTTTATCCGATGATGTAATCAACGATGCTTTTGATGGCGAGCCGGATGCCTACTGGAACATCGACTAGATAGTTCGGCAGAGCGAACAAAGAGTTCGCAGATATTTAGTATCTTTGCACTTACAAAACGAACATTGACATAGCGGGTCGAAGCAGACATTTTGAAAATGCCCGACGAATTGCCGGGTACTTCTCCCTCCGGGGAGACTTCCAATGGTCAATTGGCTTCTGTGCGATTACCGTGTCTACTTGCGGTGCAGTGGCTCCTCATCCGACAAGTTAATCGCTGAATGTACCGATTTAACAATCAATGATTATGAAATCTGTATTATGAAGGTCTTACAGACATAAAGAAAACAACGCTTCGGCTCGCTACGTCATTTTTTTCAAAACTTCAAACTGAATGGATAAACAGACAGTCATAAACAATGCACAAGCCCTTGAAACCAGGCACGATCTCCTTAATCTGCTAAATGAGATTAAGGCAGACATGCTTGGCTCTGCTGCCTATCCATTCTCAATGAAGAAGTTGCTCATCCTTTGCAACCCTAAAAATGATGGGGATAAGAAGCAAGAGCGTTACCGCACATTCTCTATCCCAAAGAAATCAGGCGGAGAACGAACAATTAGTGCGCCTTGTGGCAACCTCAAATGGATGCAGCTATGCCTTAATGAGATTTTCAAGGCACTCTATACGTCATCACCTTATGCAATGGGGTTCGCTGAGGGACGCTCTATCGTTGACAATGCCCGGATGCACACCAATCAGAACTATGTATTCAACATAGATTTGAAAGACTTCTTCCCAAGCATTGACCAAGCACGAGTTTGGAAACGTCTCCAACTCGCTCCATTCAACTTCAACCCTAAAATTGCATCAATCATTGCCGGTCTCTGCTCTATGCGTACAATTCGCTATCGCGAAGACCTGCCGTTTGAAGAAGCCTTTGTGCTTCCTCAGGGCGCTCCAACTTCGCCGCTGCTTACAAACGCTATCTGCGACACTCTTGACCGCAGACTTCATGGACTCGCCAAGCGGTTTGGATTGCATTATTCACGCTATGCCGATGACATAACGTTCAGCTCGATGCACAATGTATATCAGCCGGGCAGCGACTTTCGGAAAGAACTTGAACGCATAATCTTCGACCAACGTTTTACAATCAATGACAAGAAGACACGCCTTCAGCATTGCTCAGTGCGACAAGAAGTGACCGGCATAACTGTTGGTCAGAAATTGAACGTCACACGCAAATATGTAAAAGATGTTCGAGCTATCTTACATATTTGGGAGAAGTATGGCATCAATGCCGCATACGCAACCTTTTATCCTCGCTACAAGAGCGAGAAATGCCAACTTCATCGTGGTGAGCCGAACTTGGAAAATGTCATCTCCGGCAAATTATGCTATCTAAAGATGGTAAAGGGAGAAACGGATCCGGCATATGCTCGCTTGTCCGCTCAATTTTCACGATTGACAAGCAGTGCTAATCCAACTCAAAAGCCAAGAGATATTGACTATCTATTCACTATGCCATTGCTTGCTTTTGAAAAGAAGTTAGGATGCAAATTGGAATACCGTACGCGCATCCATGACAATAAGCCATATGCTTGCTTCCATTTCCAAGACCGCTTTTTTGTTGTCGCTGTCAGCAAAAATCTCGATGTCAACAACCTGCCCGAAAATGTAGAAATCTCACTGACACGCATGGCTGTGCCCATTCCTTTTTATCTTGCCCCCGGAGAACCAATTCCCGAAGTCAAGCCCACAAAAGCGCAAGTAGGTTATCTGCTTCATAAGCCATACACCGGCAAGAAACGCAAGGCTGTAGATAACGACCAATCTGCATCTACCGGGGTACCAGATAGCTTGCGCGAATTTGTTCTTGATCTTGCCACTAAGTTTCCTGAACTGCAACTGCAAGATGAGATGGGTATAATCGCCGGTCAGCAAGAAGACGATATGCTTTCTCGCTTAGTAGACTCAAACTTTAACCTCTCAATCCTACCATAATATGGCACAAGACAGACGAAAAGAAGACCTCAAAAAGCTACTCGCTTTTATCGGAAACATTATCCGCAAACCTGAGAACTCATGGTTCGTGGATGAACTGATTTCTATACTCCCCGCTAAAAAAGACGACGAGAAAAGTCTCGCCAAGATAGAGAAGTATCTTGGTCTTGATTACAATATTGACAAGTTTGTGCCACTAATCGACTTCTCTTTCATTACCGATGAATATACGCGAGAGTGTTTCAATGCCGACTATCGCGAAATGCTCCGCTATCGTCTCGGTTCAAGAGGTCATATAATTAATTTCCCTGAGTATTGTAGGTTTGCTCTAATTATTGCAGAAAGAAGTCTTAACCTATTTTACTCCAAAGAGAGCGATATTGAATCTATAAAACTGCGACTCAAAACATTCAATGCAGGGGCAAAAATTGATTCTGCCAAAGACTTGAAAGAGATAGCTTTCAGTGTGAAACTTTGGAGTTTTTGTAAGGAGTTTAATCTTGGCGCAATCAAAGAAACCCTCGATAAAGTTCGTGAAGTTAGAAATCTGAAAAGCCATGGTCTGATTTCCACAGAAGATGATGAAACATGGTTTAATAGTGTTTATCAGCAATTCAAAAAATGCGGTTTCCCTTTACGTTCAGACGGTACGGTTGACTGGTATTCGCTAAAAAATGAGAAACCTGACTTGTGGGAGTATTATCAGAAAGAAATTCAAAACACTGTTGCTCATAAAAGATATATTCAGATAGCATGGCAGAGAGAGCAACCATTTGACGAGGTAAACCATCGGCTCAAAGAGTTAGTGGCATTTGTCGCTACATTATTAGCGTAACTCAATGGGAAGCAGTATAATGACACAAGCTCCTATTTTTGGAATATCGCGATACCGTCTCACAACAGATGGCCGTGGTATAACTACGCTTGTAACTTTTCATGGTTGCACTTTGCATTGCAAGTATTGCCTCAATCCTCAATGTTTTGGCAACGCAGATAATATCCCAGTATCCCAGTATTTACACCTCAATCTCTTTTTGACAAGGTAAAAAAAAGATGATTTATCCCAAATCGGTTATTAGAAAAAATCGCTTTCATTTTGTCTTAAAATAGAACGAAAGATGCATATTGTGTTAGCATACAGATACTATAACGATGGTATAGTCTACTATAATCTGACTTTTTGTACGAAAAAATCTCTAATGATTTGGGGTTAAACGGCACTAAATTAGAACCGCCGTCTACACAGAGCAGCGTCTGGATAACGAAAAAGCTTAAATAACGAACAAGTATAATCTTTCAAATAATGTCACGGAGTAGGCGCGCCTGCCCCGTGGCGCTTTTTATCAGCGTCTACAGCTCAGGGAACAGCGAAGGCTCGGCGAGCAGACGGAAGGTGTGGCGGTGGTAGGGTGTGGCACCGAAACGCGCAATGGCTTCGCGATGGGCTTTCGTGGGATAGCCCTTGTTCACGTTCCAGCCGTATTGCGGAAATTCCTCGTGGATGCGTTTCATAAACTCATCGCGGTGGGTCTTTGCAAGAATCGACGCGGCGGCGATGCTCATCATCTTGCCGTCGCCTTTCACAATGCATTGGTGGCTGATGCCGTCGTAGGGACGGAAACGGTTGCCGTCGATAAGCAGAAAGTCGGGACGCACCGACAAGCCGTCCACGGCGCGGTGCATGGCGAGAAACGAAGCCTGAAGGATGTTGATGTGGTCAATCTCATCGTTGTCAACGATGCCCACAGCCCAAGCCAGGGCGTCGCGCTCTATTACGGGACGCAGTGCGTCGCGGGCATGCTCGGAAAGCTTCTTTGAGTCGTTGAGAAGGTCGTTGGTGTAGCCGTCGGGCAGAATCACCGCCGCGGCAAACACCGGTCCGGCAAGGCATCCGCGCCCAGCCTCGTCGCATCCTGCCTCGAGGCGTCCCGGTTCAAGATACGGCAACAACATCAGTGGTGGCGTTTGATTATGTAATCGAACAGCGACAGGAATGCCCGCTTGGCTTCGTTGTCGGGATATGGCTCAAGGATGCTGCGTGCCTCGGCGCGCAGACGCTCCATCGTGGCATAGGCATATTCGATTCCGCCCTCTGCCTTGGCAAAGTCTATCAGCGTCTCTATCTGTTCGGTGGTAAGCGAGTCGGAGTCGGCAAGACGGCGCATCTCTTCGTGGCGCGGCGACTCGGTGTGCGACAATGCGTAAATCAGCGGCAGCGTCACCTTTCCCTCGCGCAAATCGTTGCCCGTGGGCTTGCCTATGGCATCATCCTTGAAATAGTCGAAGATGTCGTCCTTTATCTGGAACGACAGTCCCAGCAGCTCCACAAACTTCGACAGGTTGGCGATGTCGGTGTCGGAGGCTCCCACGGAGTATCCTCCCACTTTCACACAACTCTGGAACAGCGATGCCGTCTTCTTGTTTATGATGCTGAAATAAGTCTGCTCGTCAATGGAATGATGCTTGGCAACGTCGATTTGGTCAATCTCGCCGGTCGACAGTTCCTTGCCGAGCTCGGAGATGGTGCTTATCACACGGAAATCGTTGGTGCGGATGGCACAGGCAAGGGCGTTGCTGACAAAGAAATCGCCGACAAGCACGGCGATATGGTTGTCCCACGTGTTGTTGATGGTGTCGTGGCCGCGACGCTGCTTGGTCTCGTCGATAACGTCATCGTGTATCAGAGAGGCATTGTGGAGCAATTCCACCGACGCCGCGCCGCAGAGCACACCGTCCGACACCTCGGCGCCGAAAAACTTGGCGCTGAGCACAACGATTATCGGGCGTATCTGCTTGCCTTTTGTTTCCAAATACTTGTCTACAATCTTATTGAGCAGCGGACTATTGCTTGAGAGCGACTGCTTTATTATCTTCTGCAGCCGCTCCAAATCGGATGATATCAGGTCTCTTATTTCATCAAAATTCGTCATAAAACGATTTTTAAGACACAAAAGTAATCATTTATTCTGCGAAAATTGTAATTTCACGGTGAATTAATGCCGAATCATTGATTTTTTTATATTAATTAGTACTATTCACCTACAATATATGGAACAGAAAAAATTATTTTTGCTCGATGCCTATGCCTTGATTTTCCGGGCATACCACGCGATGAAATACTCTCCTCGATTCACGTCTGGGGGAATGAACACTTCCGCCATCTTCGGCTTTGTAAACACGCTCGAGGAGGTGCTGCGCAAGGAGAACCCAACGCATATCGCCGTGTGTTTCGACCCTGCGGGAAAAACGTTCCGCCACGAGATGTTTGCCGACTACAAGGCTGGACGGGAGGCTACGCCGGAGGATATCAAGGTGGCTGTTCCATACATCAAAGACATTATACGGGCTTACGGAATCCCTGTGGTGGAAAAAGAGGGATACGAGGCCGACGACGTGATTGGCACACTTGCCACGATGAGCCGCAGCCGCGGATTCTCGACGTTTATCATGTCGCCCGACAAGGACCTCAGCCAACTTGTCGACTCTTCCGTGAAAATCTACCGACCCGGCTACAAGGGACAGCCGGCGGAGGTGCGCGGAGAGAAGGAAGTGTGCGACGTGTTCGGCATCAACCGTCCGACACAAGTGATCGACATCCTCGCGCTTATGGGCGACAAGGTGGACAACATTGTCGGATGTCCTGGCGTCGGCGAGAAAACGGCGTCGAAACTGATTCTGGAGTTCGACAGCGTGGAGAATCTTATCGCCAACACCGATAAGCTGAAAGGTGCACTGAAAACCAAAGTGGAGTCAAACGTGGACAACATTCTGTTCTCAAAAAAACTCGCCACGATATGCACCGAAGTGCCGATTGAATTCGACGAGGAGGCTTACAGCCGCCACCCTGTCGACGAAACCGCCATCCGCGACATCTTCGGCAAACTGGAGTTCCGCTCGTTGCTGTCGCGCGTGCTCGGAGACAAAGCGGAGACAAAGCCTGCGCCGAAGCCCAAGCCCGCTTTCGGCGAACTTTCGCTCTTCGGCGACGACATGACTGACGCGGCAGCCGCAGAGGCGGAGCCTGCGCCAACCGAGCATACCTGCAAAACGATCATCGCAACCGATGCCAACATCGACGAGCTTGTCGACAAGGCGTTGTCGCAGAAAACAATAGGAATCCACATGGTCTGCACCGCGCCAAACGCCATGGAGGCTGTTCCTGCCGGCATCGCTGTGGCACTGAGCCCCGACGAGGCTTTCTATCTTGAAGCCACCGAGGAGTCGGCTTTCGACATTTTGCGCATCCTTAAATCGGAAACTGTGGAGAAAGTGGGCATAAACCTGAAATTCGATATGGTGGTGGCGCTCAACATTGCTGAGAAATTAGCGGCGCCCTACTATGATGTCGCCATCGCGCACTATCTGCTGCAACCGGAGATGAGCCATTCAATAAACCGGCTGGCGGAGATATATCTGAAAAAAATTCTGCCCGACTATCAGCTGCCCGCCACGGCAAAGGCCAACAAGTTTAACCCGGCGCTCTCGCTTGAAATCGAGGATATAGCCAAGGTGGCTTGCGCACGTGCCGCGGCATGCCTCGAGCTGAAGCCTGTGTTTGACAAGAAACTCGAGGAGGAAAAAATGGCGCATCTGCTCCACGACATCGAGCTGCCGCTCGTCGAGGTGCTCGCCGACATGGAGCACACTGGCGTGCGCATCGACACAGACGCCCTTGCCGCCTACTCCAAAGCCCTGACTCAGCGTCTTGCCGACATCGAGCGGGCATGCATCGACCTTGCGGGAATACAGTTCAACGTGGGTTCGCCGGCACAGGTGGGCGAAGTGCTGTTCGACAAACTGAAAATCGACGAGAAAGCGAAAAAAACTAAAACCGGGCAATACTCCACCACGGAGGAGGTGCTTGAGAAGCTGTCGGGAAGACACCCCATCGTGGGCAAGATCCTGGAGTTCCGAAAGATAAAGAAGCTTCTGTCAACCTACGTCAATGCTCTCCCCGAACTTATAAACCCTCACACGGGAAAAATCCACACCACCTACAATCAGACTGTCACGGCCACTGGACGCCTGTCGTCGACAAACCCGAACCTGCAGAACATCCCTATCAGAAACGACGACGGACGGGAAATCCGCAAAGCGTTCATCCCCGACGACGGGCACTCGTTCTTCTCTGCCGACTATTCGCAGATTGAGCTGCGCATCGTGGCAAACATCAGCAAGGACGAGGCGCTCGTGGAGGCTTTCCTTGCCGGCGAGGACATCCACCGTGCCACTGCCGCCAAAATTTTCCACGAACGCACCGAAGACGTGACCGACGATCAGCGACGGAAAGCAAAAACCGCAAACTTCGGTATGATTTACGGCATTTCGGCATTCGGACTGTCGGAGCGACTGCAAATACCTCGCAGCGAGGCCAAGCAACTGATTGAAGGCTACTTCAAGACATTCCCCGGCGTGCGTCGGTTTATGGACCAAAGTATCGAGATGGCGAAGGAGAAAGGCTTCGTGACAACCCTGTTCGGACGGCGCCGCATGCTTCCCGACATAACATCGCGAAACGCCGTGGTGCGCGGATATGCCGAGCGAAACGCAATCAACGCTCCAATACAGGGAACTGCTGCCGACATCATCAAAATCGCGATGAACCGCATTTACCGTCGGTTTGACCGCGAGGGAATACGGTCGAAGATGCTGCTGCAGGTGCACGATGAGTTGAACTTCGACGTCGTTCCTGGCGAAGAGGATTCTGTGTCCCGCATCGTAAAAGAAGAGATGGAGGCTGCCTTCAGCGGAACTGTACCTCTCGTTGCCGACTGCGGCTCGGGCGCAAACTGGCTTGAAGCGCATTGACAAGCACCGACGCAAACGCGTCTTTAAATAAAAATTTTGCCCTGCAATAAAAAAATATCCGCAAAAACATTGCAATATTCAGAAAAGTGAGTACCTTTGCATTCGATTTTCGGACTCGGGGTGTAGCACAGTTGGTTAGCGCGCCACGTTCGGGACGTGGAGGTCGGAAGTTCGAGTCT
>UMHN01059104.1_pt1 | contig 13063 bp, 9 predicted proteins | sample 1965541 | NCBI WGS metagenome assembly UMHN01 (sample SAMEA4836099, study PRJEB28245) | human gut metagenome | biome: gut microbiome; material: fecal sample | place: Denmark | collected 2008
CTTCAATGGCAGCAGAGAACCCTGCGCCGCCCGCACCAATCACTACGACGTCATAGGAAGCATCCTTCGGCAGATCCTTGACCGCAGCTTTGAGAGCCTTTTTATCGGCCTGACCGAGTGTGACACCCGCTTTCTTAGCCGCATCTTCAACAGCAGCGAATAAACCCTTCGACGTGAAAGTTGCTCCGGAAATGCCGTCGAGCTGCACTGAGTTGGCAGCAACGATCTGGTCCTTCAAATCCGTGAAGACCTTTTTGGCAAGCACCGGATTTTCGGCATTCTTCAGAATGTCGATTTTCTGAATTTTGCCGTTGTCAAACGTCACGGCGACCTGAATATCGCCGTGCTTGCCGACGCCCACGCCCTGCGTAGTGACCGGGGCGGCAAAAGCTGCTGCAGCGGCAAAGGCAAATGCAGCTGCAAAAATCGACTGAGTGAATTTCATCACCATCTCCTCCTTGATTTCGCGCCTTGTTTCTTGAAAGAGTCCGACGATTGCTGCAGCATCAAGCTGCGGCAATGCATTACTCAATCAGAACAAAGTCACATGTATTCGTTGGGAGGCATTATGCTCAGCAAACTTGAAGATAGTGATTGGGGTTTTGTCGTATATGCTCCGAAAACATTCAGAAAAGGGCGGAGATTCCCAGAGAGAATCACCGCCCTTCAAAGGTTTGATCAGAACGCCTTATTTGCCGCTTTCCGATTCATCCCAATAGGCTTCACGGAAGTCGATCCCCGTATCAGCGCGAAGGTGGAAGTTCTTCAGCCGTACATCCGCACCGGCAGTGCCGACCTCATAAACAAGATAGGCCCAGGGCGCATCGTTCCAAACCATTTTCTGAGCCTGCTGATAAAGCGCCGTACGCTTGGCTTCATCCGTAGTGCTGATGGCTTCATCGAGCAGCGCGTCGAACTTCGGGTTGCTGTAGTAGGACGTATTCATAAATTTCGGAGGCGCCTGCCGCGAATCGAGCAGCGGGCGAAGCACCCAATCCGGATCCATTGATCCGTCGGCCCAGCCAATGTAATAAAGGCGGGATTTTGCTTCCTTCGGATCCTTAACGCCATATACGATCTGCGCGCGAACGCCCGGCTCAAGCATACGGGTTGTCGTCTTGATGCCGACCTGCGCAAGCTGCTGCTGCAGGAATTGAACGACTTTCGCCGAAGTACTGTTGGAGTATCCAGACCAAATTTCAGTCGTGAAGCCGTTCGGATAGCCTGCTTCCTTGAGCAGTTCGCGAGCCTTCTTCGGATCATAGGGCCAGGGGCCGAGCTTCAGTGCGCCGGGAATCTCTGCCGGATAGATCGTCGCGGAAGGTACGGCGTAGCCTGCAAAGGCCACTTTGCAGAGCGCATCCTTGTTGATGGCATAGTTGATCGCCTGACGCACGCGAACGTCATCGAAAGGTTTAACGGTCGTATTGATCGAGAGATAGCGCTGCATGATGGAAGGCACCTCTTCAATACGGAACTTCGGATCCCCCTTAAACTGAGCGATCTGTTCATTAGGCATGGGGAAGACGAACTGCGCTTCACCCGTATGCAGCATCGCCGCACGAGTGCTGTTTTCCACCACCGGCTTCCAAACGATGCCGTCGAGCTTAGGCAGCGACGGATCCCGGTAATTGGGGTTCTTCTTGACGACAAGCTCTTCTGCGGGATTAAAGGAAACGAGCGTATAGGGCCCCGTGCCGCAGGCATTAAAGGCCGTGACTTTCTTGCCCTCAAGACCATGCGCATCCTTGAGGAGACTCGGACAGATCATCTGCGGGTTCGTCATCGCCAGACGGCGAACGAAAGTAGCGAGCGGCGCCTGCAGCGTAAAACGCACCTTGTACGGATCGAGCACCTCGACCTTTTCGATGAATTTGTAGACGTTGTAGCGCGAGAGCTTATTGTCGGGATTAAGCAGCCGGTCAAAGTTGGCCTTGACGGCGTCGGCCGTGAACTCGGATCCGTCATGGAACTTGACGCCCTTTTTCAAGGTAACCGTCCAGACCTTCGCATCGGGTGAAGTTTCATAGCCTTCAGCAAGTTCCGGCACAGGCTCCATCTTGGAATTGAAGGTAAAGAGACCTTCATAGAACGATTTCGAAGCGAGGCGCGTCAAAATGTCGGGTGCATCGTAAGGATCAAGCGACGTGAACGAAGCCGAGACAGCAACCGTGACAGTGCGGGCGGCAGCGGGCGCCGAAAATGCGAGCGTACCGGCGGCAGCGGAGGCGGCCAGACAGCTCAGCGCAAATTTAGAAAAAGTACGTGACATATTACTTATTAAATTGAGGTCAGAAGTGAAACGCGTTCACGGGCATCAGTGCGTCAGCTCGGTGAGCCGGCTTCGGGCAATTTCTGAGAGGAAGCAGACGGCCAACGGCAGAATCTCGTCATTGAAATCGAACTTCGGGTTGTGAATGGCTGCCTGATGGGTTTCATCGGCCATGCCGATATAAGTCTGAATGCCGGGAATTCGATTGGCGTATTCGGCGAAGTCTTCCCCGGCCATCGACATCGGCACGGGCTGAGGGCATCCCGGTCCGAAAAGGCGCTGAGCGACACGCTTTGCCGCATCGGCGCAAACAGGCGAATTGATAAGCGGCGGCGTGAGATGATCGATCCTCACCTCATGCCCAAGCCCCTGCGCAAGTGCGATGTGTTCCGTCATGCGGCGCATTTCGGTTTCAATGAGCGCCCGCACTTCCGGATTGAAAGTACGGATCGTGCCGGAAAGCTGCAGCTCATTCGGAATGACATTCGGCGCCCGGAGATTCCCCGCCTGCACGGCACAGATTGAAAGTACTGCGGGTTCGATCGGGTTCACTTTGCGCGAAACGATCGTCTGGAGTGATTCAGAAAGAAGCGCGGCCGTCGGGATGGGATCGAGCGTCGTATGCGGCCTCGCAGCGTGCGCGCCGCGCCCTTTGAGCGTGATGTAGAAAAAGTCACAGGAAGCCTGAACAGGGCCAGCCTGAATACCGATCTGTCCTTTCGGGAAGACCGGCGAAGCGTGAGCGCCGTAAATTTCGAGAGGCTTATATTTTTCCAGCACGCCGGCGGCAACAACGCTTCTGGCGCCTCGGCCGATTTCTTCGGCCGGCTGAAAGACAGCCAGAACTCGGCCTGGAAAATCCGGATGCGCATGAAGTGCGCGTACCGCTCCCAAGAGCCAAGTCACATGTCCGTCATGGCCGCAGGCATGACAACGCTGTGAAGTCTCACTTCTCCAGGCATTTTCAGATTCGTCGGGCATGGCAAGCGCATCCATATCTGCGCGAAGCGCCACCGTCGGGCCGGGTGCATTCCCGTTCACGACGGCGATTACACCGCCTTCGACGAGCTTGTCATCAAATTCAACACCCCATTCGCTCAGTTTTGTGGCGATGACGCCGCAGGTGCGGGAAGTGTCGAACCCAAGTTCGGGATGCTGATGAATGTCGCGCCGTATCTGCGCAAGCTCATTTCCCCAAGCGAGAATTTCAGCGGGGATGCGGTCGGCGTACATGAACTCAGCCATTAGAACCTCCAACATGTTTTGTTAGTGTCTAAACATTATTCCGCTCGGCGCAGAGCATGCCGCTCTCCCGTTTCACGCAGTCACTTTGCTTTTCGTCATGGGTCGAAAAGAATACAGCCTGTCACACTGCCGCTAACAATCCAAACTGACCAATCAAACCTTGCCAGACATTGCCCTGCTTCGAAGCAAGCTTCATTTTGATAAGTAACGGCAGCTTTTAATCCCAGAATTTTGAAAACTGCCGACGACTTTGTTCGTTTGGCAAGCACACAGCAAAAACCCCGCATTAAGCGGGGTTTCGAGTAATTGAAAAGCAGCCTCACATAACAAACAGTTGTTAACCATTGCAATGATGAGCTTGTGATTTCCCCCTTCTAGGGAACTTTGAATGTATACATATGGCATTCTCCACAGTAGTTCACTCCGGGTTTGTGCCCCTTGTGACATTCGGTACACGGTAAGTTCCCATCGTGCTGACTATGCGGATTCACTTCTTCAGGATTCTTCGGTTGGGTCCTTTTGGAGACAGCGTCATACCATCCATGACACCCAACACAGGCTTCGTGCTTTTGATCGTCAATTTTGAGTTCCGCGCTGCCGTCCTTCACATGACATGATGTACAAGGCAGCCCTTTCGCAACATGCCGGTCGGCTAGAAATTTGCCTTCAGCAGCATTTACTGAGACGGACGCTCCCATCAGACCAATGCAGATTGCGGCGGTCAATCTTTGAAAGAACTTCATAAAGGGTCCCCTTCTGTTCGAAGGGGGAGGGAACGATTTCGCTCTCTCCCCCCAACATGACCGATTTCAATCGGTTCTATTTTCGTTTATGCACGATTTGGCAGTGTTGCAACGATCTTGCCGCAAACCTGGCCGAAGACCAACGTCTCCGTGAGGTTGCCGCCGCCCTGATAAACAAACTTCAGTGCTGAAGCAATTTCACCAACGGCGTAGAGCCCCGGAATCGGCTTCAGATCCCAATCCAGTACTTCGCGCTTAGCGTTGGCAGCAAGACCGCCCTTGGTATTCGGACCGCCAGCAACAAGCGGAACAGCATAGAACGGACCTTCAGCCACAGGCTGCAGCGTACTCTTGAGACGACCGAAGTCCTTGTCTTCTCCTTCCTTACAGAATTCGTTGTAGCGTGCGACTGTCTCAGCTAGGACCTTCGGATCCATCTTGCCACCATTATCCTTCTGTTCAAGAATCTTCTTGCCGAGCTCTTCAATTGAGTCAGCCTTGAGAATCCACCCTTTCTTTACGGCATCACTATTGTCACTAGCTCCCCAATCTATGAAGTCGTAGCCCGGCGTAGAAATACCGGTACCGACCAAGGGTTTTGCTTTGCGAAGCGTTTCGTCAAAGATGAACCATGATGGCGAATTTGCATAATCAAGCGTATCGATATTGAACCTCACCGCCTCTTTATAGAAGAAGTAACGGCTCGGATCCTTCGTCACCTTATGTTCAGCAGCATAGCGTTTACCTTGCTGATTCACGACAATTGCGTGGCCAGAACCGACGACCGGAGTAATCATGCCGATACGAAGTCCGTTGTGACGAATTGGGGCAGGCATAATGATGCGTGAAGCGGCTTTGCCTGCCTTCATCATTCCTGCACCTGCGTCAAGCCCCATGCGAATGCCGTCACCTTCGTTATAAAGCGTGCCGTAGAATGCCCATCCTTCAACCCCAGGCCCTTCAAGGAAAGCCTGACGCATCGTCTTGGAATATTCATAGCCGCCGGTACAGAGAACTACAGCCTTACGAGCTTTATAGGCTACCTTCTTACCATCTTTCTCGGCGATGAGGCCGATAACTTCACCTTTATCGTTCTTGACCAGCGTACGGCCGCGGGTTTCATAATCAACAGCAATTTTGTCCTTTCTATTGAATACACCGGTTTCGAGACACTTCCAGAATGCCTCACCCTGCATGCACTGTTCCTTCGGGAAGTTATAGGTTGATTTAGCAGAATTCACTCGATCCGGATAGGAAGCGCGATAGACCTGATAGCCGCAATCCTTTGCACCGGGGAAATTCGGGAATGCTGCGCCCTTAAAACCAGGCGTTGCAAACGCTTGGAATTTCGGATCGAGTGATTTCATCCAGTCGAGAAGATTCGGCGTATAGTCAGCCCAAGCCTGTGCAAGCCCGTCTGAAACCTCTGGCTGTTCCCCTTCGAGTTTACCGGGAATATTTTCTCCGGAGAACATCGCTTTAGCATATTCTTTCAATGCTTTACGATCCCCAGTTTTATCCGGGCAATGAAAAATACCGCCCGACATGCGAGTGTTTGAACGAAGCGTTGCCTGAGGCTGACGCTCGATAATAATGACACTCGCACCGTTGTCGGCAGCCGTAATTGCCGTTGCAGCGCCAGCACCCCCGAACCCGAGGACAATTACATCCGCTTCTTTGTCAAACTTCGTTTCTGCGGCAGAAGCTACCGCAGGAAAGGTCATTGCACCGACTGCACCGGCAACGGCGGATTTCAAAAGTGAGCGGCGAGAAAAATCAGTCATCATTGTTCTCCTTTCGTTTTTGTCTCCAAGTGCGGTCAACCGCAGGCCGAAACGACCATCCGGAGCACCCGAATAAAAAATACGAAATAGCACTACGCGCGTAGTTCGCGTTAGCTCAAAGAACTAGGACTAATAGGGGAAAGTTCGCCCTCCGCTTGTTTTTTTAAATTTGCAGCCTCTTCCGGCGTTTTAACTCCAAGCTTTTTGAAGGCTGTGGCCCGGTGTCCCTCTACCGTTCGAACTGAGATATGTAAATCATCAGCGACTTCCCTATTGATCCGTCCTGCAATGATCAGATTGACAATTTCCTGCTCACGATCGGTGAGAATATTCCATCGTGCTGAGGCGTTAGTCGGAACACCCCATCCAGCTCGAGCATGACGGTCCTTATCAAGTGCATTGGCGACGGCAGACAGAAGACGTTTGGGGACTACGGGCTTCGTCACAAAATCGACTGCTCCGTGAAGCACTGCACTCACTGCCATATCAATATCACCATGGCCGGAAAGGAAAAGCAAAGGAACAGGATATGAACGTGCACGAAGTTCATCAAAAAGTTCAATCCCGCTCATACCCGGCATACGAACATCGGCAATGATGCACCCTGGTTCTGACGGAGTATCGTCAACCAGAAAAGTCTGAGCACTCTCGTAAGTTTTGACTCGGAATCCTTCGCTCGTCAGCATGAAAGACAAAGCCGTGCGAACACCTTCTTCATCGTCAATAACTCTAATCAGTGGTTGATGTTCCGGTTTCAACATAATCTCTCTCTTCAGGCTCGCATGTGATTACAAATTCCGCTTCTAATCCTCCAACCCCGTCATCACCCCAACGACGAATCTTAAGCCAGCCGCCATAACGTTCAGCAATGCTATGAACGAGCGGCAGCCCCAGCCCTAAACCTTCCCGCTTGGTTGTGAACAGCGGAGTCTGCATTTGTGCAAAGGTCTCATCGTCAATACGCGGACCATTGTCTCGAATACGAGCAAACACAAAATTGTGATTCCCTTTCTTAATCTGCCCAACTTGAATCGTCACGACTGGGAGTCTGTTTGCCGTTTCAACTGCTTGTTGTGCATTCCTAATCAAGTTGAGGATTGCCAATCTAATTGCCATTGGATCGATCTGAACCATAACACCTTGAGATTCATCTGTTATTGTTATTTCAATGGCTTTAGCACCCTTAAATTCCTCTACTGCATCAGCGACAACCCTCACGAAAGAAGAATGCACACGTTCACTCGCTTGCGGTTTTGCAAAATGGCGAACTTTTTCGACGATTTGAGCTGCACGTTCCGCCTCATATGAAATGGTCTTCAATGGTGTCTCAATCACTCCTTTAACATTGTCAATAGTTACACCCCCATTCACATTAGTGAACACTTTCATGAGACCGTGAGCATAACAAGCAACGTTGTTCAGAGGCTGCGAGAGTTCATGTGCAAAAAGTGTAGAAAGTTGCCCAATTATGCCCACCCGCTGCATTCGATCCATTGCATCTTCAAATGCCTTGTTCTTCTCCGCTAATTGCTCCTTTTCCGCAAACATCTCATTCAAGTCTTTTGTGCGACGCTCAATCAGCGCATCAGAACGCATAACATGCAGAACTAACCCCACTAAGGCACCGATCAACAGTACAATCGGCCAAGAGAATTCGCGCCAAATCCGAAGCAGAGTCCAATCATTCAAATGTTCATAGGGACCGAGCTTCAGCCTCCGATAAAGTTCATCCACTGACCGATAATCTCCAGCCACTGTCCAGTATGTACCACCCTGCTCTTCCGGCATTTGCAAAAGAAGTGCTGTAATTTCCCTGCGTAATTCATGCGAAAGTGTCGACATAGACGAAATCGACCAATTTGGATATAGCTCCGTTGAAGACAAGCATGACAGAGGGAGCCCTAGTCTGGCATTGAGAATTCGAAGCTTCTGCGGCAGCGTACCTGCCGTCAAGATGTCCTCGATATAGCAGGTCTTGACGAAACCCACATCAGCACGTCCATCCAAGACAGCATCAACAACCTGACGCATATCAAGACCTGACGACTCGCCAACAAAGAGAGTACGTCCAAAAAATTTAAATGGATGCGATTCAATCTTTGCAATCTCTCCCATACCTATTTGATATCCCTGAAATCCATTTGCAACTGTTGCCGCCAACGTCTTACCGCGCAAGTCCTCCAATGTTTTGAGATCACTCCGCGAAGCTAGAACAATCATCGCTGATCCGTTGCTGTGATCGGGGTCTGGCCCTCGATCAGTCACAAGCGTTGCAAGAATGCGGAGACCGTGATCATGCAGACGGCGGTAAAAGCCTGCTCCAGAAAGAACCAGATCAACCTCGTGTTTCCGAATAGCCTCTTCCAACTCCCGAATCTCATAAAACTGAAGTCTCACGCCGTCGACAAGATGAGTGTTGAGATAGTCTGTTGTTTTTTGAATAATGGACAACGACGGATTAGGAGCACTCAGGTAGGTAACACCAATGCGAAGTTCAGCTGCATTTGTTAGGGACACACCTTTAAAAACAAGAAAGAAAACTACAATGCCAACAAGTTTGAGCAACGAACTTGATATTCCTGAAGAAATCATTACGTAAGGTTTTCAATAGAATTTATTCGCTAAGGAAATAGCCATATCTTTTATCAAAATCTTTACCAATGATTATTTCAAAATCTGTCAAATAGGCATAGGGACTTGATTGAAATCTTGCCTGTGCTTACATGAGTTCTTCATCAACTACCTACATGAAGCAACATAACGCGAGCATGCTGGTTACCAGCCTCTCTTGATTGATAAGTAATAAAAGGAACCAACTCGTCCCCGCCAAACAATCGCCGGATGATTAGACTTCCTATTCCATTCCTTCCTTTTGAAGCACTGACTTCCCCAAAAATGGCTCAGAACGACACCAATCGTTCATCTTTCTCTGCTGCTGAGGCGCATGAAACCCGCAGCCTGAACGATTCTGCTGCTCCAACGACAGCAGACATGTCGTCGCGTACGCCTCATCCATGCAGCTGCAGGGCATGGCGCCGCAAGGGCAAAGGCGAATCCAGCCGACTTGCGGTCATCGAGGAGCCTGACGGATCAACAGTCGACCTTCCGTTCACAGAATTAACCAGCGATCTGCTTAAAGGCACTTTCGCCGATGATCCTCGCTGGATATGGTTTGCCGATCATTCCAAGTCGCCCGCAGCCCCCTGCGGTGCGGAGCTTCTTGCAAAATTTGGCTTGACGAATGCTGAGCCTCTGCACCTTAGAGAGACTGATGCGCTTCGTTTCATTCGCGACGGGCGCTGGGACGGGATTGGACTCGATCCAAAGTTCATGGCTGAGGCAGCTCGTCTGTGCGACCATTTGCTCCCTGCTGCACGTGCAACCAACTGCTCGAACATTCTTATTCGAGAAACCGACGGCACTATTACCGGCGACTTTACGATCGGTACGGGACTGCTCAAGATGCTCCCCGCTATGGGGCTGACCATCTGCCAAACCCGTGCGCTCTTTTTGACTGAAGAGGCTCTGGAGCCGCTTGCCGTGGGTCTCGCCCGACTGCTGACTGCTCTGGGCGCCCCGCAGGCTAAAGTCGTCCGTATTGATCATCCGCTCTCAGCCGATGCCGCCAAGCGTATCGAAGGCGCAGAAGGCTTCAGCCTGCTCTTTAACGCCACCAACTTCGGCCGAGCCCCCGACACCGATCAAATGCCGATTGAATCGGCAGATGTTTTCCAATGCTTCCCGAAACTCAAAGCGGTACTGGACTCCGTTGATGAACCTGTGCGCCCGCGGCTCATCTGGGAAGCGCAGCAGCGCGGCCTTGAAGCCCGCACGACTCTGGGACTGCGCGTCGTGGTCGCCCGCGAAGCGATGGAACTCTTTGCCGGCCGGACGCTGCCGCTTTGTGCAACGCGCTCGATCCTGTGCGACATTCGCCGCGAAGCCTCCAATATTGTTCTGATCGGAATGCCGGGCTGCGGAAAAACCACTATCGGCAAATGCGTCGCGGCAAGGCTTCTGCGTCCTTTCATCGATCTGGACGCCCTCGTGGAGCGTCGAGTCGGCAAATCCTCCGAACGGATTTATCGCGAGGACGGTGAAGCGTATTTCCGCGGTTTTGAAAGCGAGATTATCAAAGAGCTCTCCGGACGCCACGGCCTCGTCATTTCAACGGGCGGAGGCGCCTGCCTGCGACCCGAAAACCGTATGCGGCTCGCGCTCAACGGCACGTTCTACTGGCTACAGAGGCCGCTCGACCACCTCTCCACCTATCAGCGGCCGCTCTCTCAAGCTCGCGGCGTAGAGGCACTTTACGAAGAACGGTCTCCCATTTTTGAGAAAATCGCCGAGCGCATCATCGAAGTGCAGTCTGTAGAAGATACGGCCGCAGCGCTGATTGGCGAAACAGTCTGCAAACCTTGCTGAGGGCGCTGCTCGCAGCAGATCCGCCCTGCTTCCCTCCCGATGCATGAGTCGGACAAGCTCCGCAGAGTTCGTCCGACACTAAAGTTTTAATGCAATTGTCGAGTTATTTACCGAGGTGCGGAGCGTTAAACGCCCGCACCTCTAATAACTCCCCCCGCCATTTCTCCACCTGCACCAGCGCAGTTGAGGCAATGTTGCCGTTTGAGAGAGCGCTCGCCGGATCGTCAGGCGTGAGCACATTGGCGCAGCCGTTGGCATCAATTGCGCCGTCTGAAGACTCTTGGGGATCAAACCAACCGCCGTGACGCACAACGATCGTCCCTGCCCGAACGCCGTCGGTGACGACAGCGCCGGCGAGAATAGCCCCTCGCAGACTCGAGACTTTCACAACATCTCCGTTGGCAATGCCGCGCTTGGCTGCATCAACCGAATTCATCTCACAAGGCTCTCGTCCGGCAATATTGGAACGAGCGCTCGTCACGGGATTGAGCTGGCTGTGCAGTCGGGCGCCGCTCTTGGGACTCACCAGTTCGAGCCAATCGCCTAAGCCTTCCTTGCGTTCCTCCTGAGCCTGAGCGTCCTGACCATGAACGCTGGTCTGATCCGCTGCAAAAGGCGGAATCCACGTTGGATGTGCCGGAGCATCCGCATAGTGAAGCGCTTCAATGCGTTTGGAATAGATCACAATTTTGCCGGACTCCGTCCGCAGCGGATGCGCTTCAGGATCAGCTCTGAAGTCCGCAAACGCCGTGAAGCGTGTTTCCGCCGGATTCTGCGCGTAGAGGTGAACACCCTTCCTCAAGAAATCAGCAAAAGCCGGCAGCGCAGCATTCTGCGCTGCCCCAGCGGCTGCGGCCTCTTCGTAGAGTCTCTGAATCCACCCCGCTTCATCCAGACCCTCGGTAAAAGTGTCTCCCAGTCCCAAGCGTTTGGCGAGCTCAGAATAAATCTCATAGTCGCTTCGTGCTTCTCCGACGGGATTGATCACCTGACGCATGAAGACGATGCCGTCGTTGGTAGACGTTCCAATCGGCGAAATGTCGTTTCGCTCCAAGGTCGTCGCCGCAGGCAGAACGATGTCTGCATGACGTGCCGTCGCGCTCCAGAAGGCATCTGTGACAATCACCGTTTCCGGACGGCGCCAGGCTGCTTCGAGGGCTCGTGTATCAGGATGATGCGCAAAGGGATTCCCGCCCGACCAGAAGACCAAGCGGATATCGGGATATTCAATGCGGCTGCCGTTCCAATCAATCACTTTGCCCGGGCAGGCAAGTACGTCAGCCATACGCGCCACCGGAACGGCACGGCTGCCCTTCCAGGGTACGGCGGACTGCCAAACTGCCTTGGGACGAGCAGGAATCTGCCCCAAAACAGGACCTTTGCCAACCGGCCAGCCGCCGCTTTCATAGTGATATGAAACCCCAATGCCGCCGCCGGGAAGACCGATCTGTCCGAGAGCACAGGCCAGCGCAACCGCCATCCAGGGCGGCTGTTCCCCGTAGCGGGCACGCTGCGGCCCCCAGCCACATGATCATGGAACGGTGTTCGGAAAGCTCTCGAGCAAACGATTGAATTTGCTGAGCAGGAACTCCACAGCCGATTTCAGCCCATTCCGGTGTCTTTTTCACACCGTCTTCCGTCCCAAGGATGTAGGCCTCCATTTCATTCCAACCCGTCACGCAGTTCGCAAGGAAAGCGCGGTCGAGTCGATTTTCTGTGATGAGGACATACATCATGCCGAGCATCAGCGCAGCATCTGTCCCAGCCCTTACCGGCATCCAGCGACTGCCGACAACATCAGCTGTTTTAGGCCGAAGCGGATTCACCGCAATCGTACGGATACGCGGATGGTCCTTCAGTCTGCGGATTTCGGCGATGCCCTGATGAAGCGTCGTTGCCCAGTCGATATCGTTGGTAATCAGCGGATCACATCCCCAAAAGACAATGCGCTCGGTCTTTTCCATGATGACCGGCCAAGCGGTGGGCTTAAAGAGTTTCCCGCCGACGGCATACGGAAGGATGGTCGAAATTGCTGCGGTGGAGTAGCTGTTGCCGGTCTCAACCCATCCGCCCAAAAGAGAGAGCAGCCGCTGCATCAGCGCAATGGCGTTGTTCACCGAACCGGTTGACTTCCATCCATAGCTGCGGCCCCAGACGGCCGAAGGACCGTAAGTCTCATAAATGCGCCGCAATTCGCCAGCCGCTAAATCTAAAGCCTTGTCCCATGAAACAGGTACGTATTCATCCGCACCGCGCCCGGCACGAGAGGCTGACCCCTTTTCCAAATAACCCCGCCGCACCATTGGTGTTTGAATGCGGGCGGAAGAATATGGGTGCTCTACTAAGCTCGAAAGATTGGGGCTCGGCGCACGGTCACCCTCAAACGGGCGTACAGCAACCAGCCTGCCGTCTTTCGTTTTGGCGTAGAAAAGCCCCCAATGAGAGGCGGTCAGCACTTCTCCGTCCGGAAGTGCTTGGAAAAATGATCTTGGGAGGCTTGAAGTCTCGGGGCTGCTCATGACGAAACAATTCGACGATAGGAATATCTGGCATTTTAGGATCGACTGGTACTTTCCCGAATGTCAACCTGAACA
>UMHN01015163.1_pt1 | contig 12910 bp, 5 predicted proteins | sample 1965541 | NCBI WGS metagenome assembly UMHN01 (sample SAMEA4836099, study PRJEB28245) | human gut metagenome | biome: gut microbiome; material: fecal sample | place: Denmark | collected 2008
TCTCAAGATGGTTGCTATATTTGCAATATCCGGAACAGAGCGGAGTAAAAATATTAGTTAGCTTATAATTTAATACCATAAATAGAATGAAAAAGAGAAAGATTTTATCGCTCATCGCATTCCTTTGCATCTCATTCATTGCGAATGCCCAACAGAAATTAACCTCACCGGACAACAATCTGGTAATGACCTTTCAAGTAGACTCCAAAGGTGCCCCAACGTATGAACTGACGTATAAGAACAAAGTGGTAATCAAACCCAGCACTCTCGGACTGGAACTGAAAAAAGAAGATAATACCAGAACCGACTTCGACTGGGTGGACCGCAGAGACCTGACCAAACTTGATTCAAAGACCAACCTGTACGACGGATTCGAAGTGAAAGATACCCAAATGGCTACCTTTGATGAAACCTGGCAACCGGTTTGGGGAGAAGAAAAAGAAATCCGCAATCACTATAACGAGCTGGCAGTCACCCTGTATCAACCCATGAACGACCGCTCTATCGTTATCCGTTTCCGTCTGTTCAATGACGGTCTGGGATTCCGTTATGAATTTCCTCAGCAGAAGTCACTCAATTACTTCGTGATCAAGGAAGAACATTCTCAGTTTGGCATGAACGGCGATCATATCGCTTTCTGGATACCGGGTGACTATGATACGCAGGAATATGACTACACCATTTCCCGCTTATCAGAAATCAGAGGGCTGATGAAAGAAGCAATCACTCCGAACTCTTCTCAGACTCCTTTCTCGCAGACAGGCGTACAAACTGCACTGATGATGAAAACGGATGATGGCTTATACATCAATCTTCACGAAGCCGCTCTGGTTGATTACTCATGTATGCACCTCAATCTGGACGACAAGAATATGGTATTCGAATCCTGGCTGACACCGGATGCCAAAGGAGACAAAGGATATATGCAGACTCCCTGCAACACGCCTTGGCGTACGGTTATCGTGAGCGATGACGCCCGCAATATCCTCGCTTCACGTATCACTCTCAACCTGAACGAACCTTGCAAGATAGCGGATGCCGCTTCTTGGGTAAAACCCGTGAAATATATCGGCGTATGGTGGGACATGATCACCGGAAAAGGCTCATGGGCTTACACCGACGAACTGACCAGCGTAAAACTCGGTGAAACGGATTACTCCAAAACAAAACCGAACGGCAAACATTCTGCCAACACGGCCAACGTGAAACGTTACATTGACTTTGCAGCCGCTCACGGATTCGATGCAGTACTGGTTGAAGGCTGGAACGAAGGCTGGGAAGACTGGTTCGGCAACAGCAAAGACTATGTATTTGATTTCGTGACTCCCTATCCCGATTTCGATGTGAAGGAAATCCACCGCTATGCAGCCAGCAAAGGAATCAAAATGATGATGCATCACGAGACTTCCGCTTCTGTACGCAACTACGAACGCCACATGGACAAAGCCTACCAGTTTATGGCAGACAATGGATACAACTCCGTAAAGAGCGGTTATGTAGGCAACATCATCCCCCGCGGCGAACATCACTACGGACAATGGATGAACAATCACTACCTGTATGCAGTGAAGAAAGCCGCCGATTACAAAATCATGGTGAATGCACACGAAGCAACCCGCCCTACCGGTATCTGCCGTACATATCCGAATCTGATCGGTAATGAATCCGCCCGCGGAACAGAATATGAATCATTCGGAGGCAACAAAGTATATCATACAACGATTTTGCCTTTCACACGCCTGGTTGGCGGTCCGATGGATTACACTCCCGGCATCTTCGAAACGCATTGCAACAAGATGAATCCGGCAAACAATTCTCAGGTACGCTCTACCATTGCACGCCAGTTGGCACTATATGTTACCATGTACAGTCCTTTGCAGATGGCTGCCGACATTCCGGAAAACTACGAACGCTTTATGGACGCTTTCCAGTTCATCAAAGACGTAGCTCTCGACTGGGACGAAACGAACTACCTGGAAGCAGAACCGGGAGAATACATCACGATTGCCCGTAAGGCAAAAGGTACGGACGACTGGTACGTAGGCTGCACAGCCGGTGAAAACGGTCATACCTCCAAACTCGTATTCGACTTCCTGACTCCGGGCAAACAATACATCGCTACCGTCTATGCGGATGCCAAAGATGCCGACTGGAAAGAAAACCCGCAGGCTTATACCATCAAGAAAGGTATTCTGACGAATAAGAGCAAGCTGAACCTGCGCGCAGCTAACGGAGGCGGATACGCTATCAGCATCAAAGAGGTAAAAGATAAATCAGAGATAAAAGGTATCAAGAGATTATAAAGACAGAGAAATTATTATTCGGTAAAAGAGAGTGTTTTCGAGCACTAAAAATGATAACGAAGAGAAGGTTTTCAATAGGTATTTCTTAAGAGAGAATGAATAGAGATTTTACAATTAACTTTAAAGACAAAAACATGAAAAAAGGAAACTTTATGTTCAAGGTCCTGCTTACGCTTATAGCCGGAATATTCTTGTCCGTTGACGCATTTGCTCAACAAATAGCCGTCAAAGGAATGGTAAAAGACGCAACAGGCGAACCGGTTATCGGTGCCAATGTTGTGGTGAAAGGCACTACCACCGGAACGATTACCGATTTCGACGGCAACTTCCAGTTGTCTGCCAAGCAAGGCGATATAATAGTAGTTTCATTTATCGGGTACCAACCGAAGGAACTTCCCGCCGCTGCGCAAATGAATGTGATACTGAAAGACGATACGGAAATACTGGACGAAGTAGTAGTTATCGGTTACGGTCAGGTGAAAAAGAACGATATGACCGGTTCGGTAATGGCTATCAAGCCCGATGAACTAAGTAAAGGTATTACGACGAATGCTCAGGATATGTTATCCGGTAAAATTGCCGGTGTCAGCGTGATCTCCAATGACGGTACACCGGGCGGTGGCGCACAAATCCGTATTCGTGGCGGTTCTTCATTGAATGCAAGCAATGACCCGCTGATCGTTATTGACGGTCTGGCTATTGACAACGAAGGTATCAAAGGGATGGCAAACGGTTTGTCAATGGTTAACCCTGCGGACATCGAAACCCTTACTGTACTGAAAGATGCCTCTGCAACTGCCATTTACGGTTCGCGTGCATCCAATGGCGTCATTATTATCACCACCAAGAAAGGAAAGAACGGACAAGCTCCCTGCGTAAGCTATAACGGTTCCGTATCCTTCTCCAAAACTCAAAAGCGTTATGATGTACTGAGCGGAGACGAATACCGCGCTTATGCCAACCAGTTATGGGGTGACAAATTACCGGCAGATTTAGGAAGCGCCAATACAGACTGGCAGGACCAGATATTCCGTACTGCTGTCAGCACCGACCATCATGTTTCTATCAACGGAGGGTTCAAGAACCTGCCTTACCGTGTGTCTTTAGGTTATACAGACGACAATGGTATTGTGAAAACATCCAACTTCCGACGCTTTACCGCTTCCGTGAACCTGGCTCCTTCCTTCTTTGAAGATCATCTGAAGTTCAACATCAACGCCAAATTCATGAACGGTAAGAACCGCTATGCCGATACAGGTGCCGCCATTGGCGGGGCATTGGCCATCGACCCTACCCGTCCGGTTTATTCTAACGAAGACCCTTACCAGTTTACAGGCGGCTACTGGCAGAATATAAATTCTACCACAGGCTTCAGCAATCCGGACTGGAAATATACGTCCAATCCGAACTCTCCCCAAAATCCGCTGGCTGCACTGGAACTCAAAAATGACAAGGCAAACAGCAACGACTTTGTTGGAAATGTAGACGTTGACTATAAATTCCATTTCCTGCCTGACCTCCGTCTGCACGCAAGCATAGGTGGCGAATATGCGGAAGGTACGCAGACTACGATTGTTTCTCCATATTCATTCGGCAATAATTATTATGGTTGGAATGGCGACGTTACCCAATATAAATACAACCTTTCGTACAACATATACGTACAGTATATCAAGTCTTTGGGTGCAAACGACTTTGACATCATGGTCGGTGGTGAAGAACAGCACTTCCATCGCAACGGATTTGAAGAAGGACAGGGTTGGGACTCCTATACGCAAGAACCCCATGACGCCAAATTGCGCGAACAGACAGCTTATGCAACCAGAAATACACTGGTCTCTTACTTCGGCCGTCTGAACTACTCCCTGCTGAACCGTTACTTGTTTACCTTTACCATGCGTTGGGACGGCTCGTCACGTTTCTCCAAAGATAACCGCTGGGGTACATTCCCGTCATTGGCACTGGGATGGAAGATTAAAGAAGAAAACTTCCTGAAAGATGTAAATGTCCTGTCTGATCTGAAATTGCGTTTAGGCTGGGGTATTACCGGTCAGCAAAACATAGGTGATGATTTTGCTTATCTTCCTCTGTATGTAGTCAATAACGAGTATGCCCAGTATCCTTTTGGCGATACGTATTACTCTACTTCCCGCCCGAAGGCTTTCAATGAGAACCTGAAATGGGAAAAAACGACCACATGGAACGCCGGACTGGACTTCGGATTCCTGAATGGAAGAATCACAGGCGGCATCGACGGATACTTCCGTAAAACGGATGACCTGCTAAACAGCGTTAAGATTCCCGTAGGAACTAACTTCAATGCCCAGATGACACAGAATATCGGTTCACTGGAAAACTACGGTATGGAATTTTCCATCAATGCCAAACCGATTGTGACTAAGGACTTCACTTGGGACCTGAGCTATAACATTACATGGAACCACAATGAAATCACCAAGTTGACAGGTGGCGACGACAGCGATTATTACGTAGAAGCAGGCGATAAGATTTCTAGAGGTAACAATACCAAGGTACAGGCGAATAAAGTAGGTTATGCTGCCAATTCTTTCTACGTTTACCAGCAGGTATACGACGAAAATGGCAAACCTATTGAAAATATGTTTGTTGACCGTAACGGAAACGGAACGATAGACAGCGGAGACAAATATATCTACAAAAAACCGGCAGGCGATGTTTTGATGGGACTGACCTCCAAAATGCAGTATAAGAACTTTGACTTCAGCTTCTCCTTACGTGCCAGTCTGAACAACTACGTGTACTATGACTTCCTGAGCAACAAAGCCAACGTCAGCACTTCGGGACTGTACTCCAATAATGCATATAGCAACACCAGCGCCGAAGCTGTCGCACTCGGTTTCAGCGGACAAGGTGATTACTACATGAGCGACTATTTTATACATAACGCATCATTCTTACGTTGTGATAACATCACGTTAGGTTATTCTTTCCAGAATCTGTGGAAAACTCAAACCTACAAAGGTGTTGGCGGACGTGTATATGCTACTGTACAGAATCCGTTCATTATCAGTAAGTACAAAGGCCTTGATCCGGAAGTAAAAAGCGGTATCGACGCCAATCCATATCCCAGAGCGATGACTTTCTTATTAGGTTTAAGTCTGCAATTCTAACATTCATTAAATCAATTTATCATGAAAACAAAATATATCAAACAGCTATTTTCAGCCGCACTGATCGCAGTTCTCTCTTCGGGAGTAACTTCATGTATCAACGATCTGGATATTAGTCCCATCGACCCTCAGACAGGAGGTAGTTTCGACCAACAGGGAGTATTTGTGAAAGGATATGCCATGCTGGGTGTAACCGGACAAAAGGGTATCGACGGCTCTCCTGACCTCGACGGACAGGACGAAGGCGAATCCGGTTTCTATCGTACCACTTTCAACTGCAACGAACTGCCTACCGACGAATGTCTTTGGGCATGGCAGGAAAATCAGGACATCCCCCAGCTTACAAGCATTAGCTGGAGTCCTTCCAGCCAGCGCACAGAGTGGGTTTACGTCCGTTTGGGATATGACATCACACAATACAACTTCTTCCTCGACCAGACCGAAGGCATGACAGATGCAGAAACACTGCGCCAACGTGCGGAAATACGTTTCCTGCGTGCCCTCCATTATTGGTACTTCCTCGATTTGTTCGGTAAAGCTCCGTTCAAGGAACACTTTAGCAATGACTTGCCTGTCGAGAAGGAAGGTACGGAACTCTATACCTACATTCAGAATGAACTGAACGAAATTGAAAGTGATATGTATGAACCTCGTCAGGCTCCTTTCGGACGTGCAGACAAAGCCGCCAACTGGTTGCTCCGCGCACGTTTGTACCTGAACGCAGGCGTATACACCGGACAAACCGATTATGCAAAAGCGGAAGAATATGCCAGCAAAGTGATTGGCTCAGCATATAAGCTATGTACAAATTACAGCGAACTGTTTATGGCCGATAACGACGAGAATGAAAATGCCATGCAGGAAATCATTCTGCCTATCCGTCAGGATGGAGTGAAGACGCGTAACCACGGCGGTTCAACTTATCTGGTTTGTGGTACTCGTGTAGCCGGTATGCCGCGTATGGGAACGACCAATGGCTGGTCCTGTATCTTTGCCCGTGCCACAATGGTAAAGAAGTTCTTCTCCAACCTCGATGACGTGCCGATGTTACCAGCCGATGTTGAGATTCCGACCAAAGGCTTAGATACAGATGAGCAGATCGATGCTTTCGATGCAGAATACGGCATCAGAACAGAAGACATGATTAAAGCTGCCGGTGACGACCGTGCCATGCTATACTCTGGTGTAGGAGGCGGCAGACGCAAGATTCAGACAGATGCGATCAGCGGATTCACCGATGGCTTGTCGATTGTAAAATGGCAGAATTACCGCTCTGACGGAAAACCCGTCAGCCATGCTACTTATCCTGACACAGACATTCCTTTGTTCCGTCTGGCAGAAGCATACCTGACACGTGCGGAAGCCATTTTCCGCCAGGGAGGAGACGCCACAGGAGACATCAATGAACTTCGCAAACGCGCAAACTGCACAAGAAAGGTACAGACTGTAACCGAACAGGAACTTATCGACGAATGGGCACGTGAGTTCTATCTGGAAGGTCGCCGTCGTTCAGACTTGGTTCGTTTCGGTATGTTCACAACCAATAAATATCTTTGGGACTGGAAAGGTGGAGCAATGAACGGAACATCTGTCGCTTCATACTACAACAAATATCCTATCCCTGTATCGGATATAAACAATAACAGGAATATGTCACAAAATGAAGGCTATAAATAACCAAGAGTTCATCCTTATATAAAAGAATGCCATTATGAAAAAAATATCCAACATATTACTCGCTGTCACCTTCGCGCTGCCTCTATTTACAGCCTGCGAAACAGACAATGACAGCAATCCGACCCTGAACGAGCCCGATACATTCACGCTCAATACGCCCGCGTATGCAGCCAACAATGTATATGACCTGAAGAATGCCCAGACTGTAGAACTCACTTGTTCGCAACCGGACTACGGTTTTCCGGCAGCTACCACCTACACGGTACAAGCCTCATTTGAACAGGATTTCATAGAAGCGACAGATGAGAGCAAAGCCAACTATACAGTGTTGGAAAGCACCTCCCCGACAGCAAAGATCAATGTGGATGCTTCCGAACTCAACAATGCGCTTCTCGATTTGTGGACGGCCGTGAACGGAGAGCAGGCAGAACTCCCTACCGAACCGGTAGCTGTATACATCCGCCTGAAAGCCAACATCACAAGCAGTGGAAAAGGAGTATGTTTTTCCAATGTGATTGAGTTACCCAACGTTCTGATTTCCAAGAGCACCAGCTCATTGACACCTCCCAAGACAATGTTCATTGTAGGTTCTATGCTGGATACCGACTGGAAAGTATGGAAACCGATGGCAGGTGTCTACGGTATGGACGGTCAGTTCTATTCAATGATTTACTTCGATGCCAACTCCGAGTTCAAGTTCGGAACAAAGGAAAACGAGTATATCGGTATTAACGACAACCGCGTGACGGTTACCGACAAAGCCGGAGCAGGAGTCAGCGGCAGTGACAACTTCGTCGTAGAGAACGCCGGATGGTATCTCTTCTACGTCAAAGCGGCTGTCAAAGGGGATGATTATCAGTTTACTATTACTTTCTACCCAGCTGAAGTGTATTTGTTCGGTAACACAACCGGCGGTTCGTGGGCATTCACCGACGAATGGAAGTTTGCGGTTCCCGCTACCAAAGACGGCAACTTCGTATCTCCTGCCATGACTGCAAGCGGAGAAGTCCGTATGTGCTTCAAGACAGACCTCGACTGGTGGAGAACTGAGTTTACACTCCACGACGGTGAAATCTTCTATCGTGATTTCAACCTTATTGACAGTTGGACAGAAAAGGGAGACGGTTATTCCGTACAGGGTTCAGCCGGCAATGTGATCCATCTGAACTTCACGGCAGGTACAGGAGAAAAGAAGTAATTAACTTTAAAAAGAACGATTCATCATGAAAAAACATTTAATATACACAGGGATGTTTCTGGCAGCAATCGGATTTTCTGCCTGTAACGAAGATTTCAAGGACTGGGCTGATCCCCAGTCCAATCCCCAGGAAGAGTCGGCGGGACAGTTTACTGCAACTTTCACAGCAGGCAAAGACGCCAGCATCGTCATGGACGCGGCCACAGCCGATTCCGTAGAAATCGCAAAGTTAAGCTCGACCACAGCCGAAGAAGGCAGTAAGATTGCTGTCAACTCTTTGACACTGAATGAGAATCACACCATTCCATTTTCCATGACGGAAGATCATGTCTTTAAAGTAGCCTTGGCACAACTGGACAGTGTGACGCAGGAAGCCTACAAAAGCCGTGCAAGCGTGGTACGTGAATTGAAAATCTCTATCAATGCTTCTGCCGTAACTCCTTCCGGTGAAGGTATTCAACTGGTGGGAAATGAAGTAAGCATCACCTTGCAGCCTGCCACAACTCCGGCTGTTGATCCCGACGGCTATTATATAGTCGGTGATTTCACAGGCTGGGACGGCAACAGTGCCCAACAGATGAAGAAGGATGCTCTCGATGAAAACCTGTATATACTGGAAGCAGAAATAGAAAGTACTTCGAACTTCAAGATTTTCCCGGCTTCAGCTATTAACGGAAACGACATAGACTGGACCAAAGCCTTGGGGAGTAGTGTAGACGGTGATGACTCCGGTGATAATTTTGTTACCTGGACGAATGCGGAAGCCATTAATACAGCACTGGACGGTAAAATCAAAATCTCGTTCGATGCCTTCAACTACCGTTTTACAGTGAAAGACAACAGTGCGCCCACCGAACTTTATATGACCGGCAGCGCATACAATTGGGGAACTCCTGCCGGTGATCCGAATGCTTGGAAAGCACTTGTTCCGGTCAACGGAACGAAAGGAACTTTCTGGGGAATCTTCTATTTCGCAGCTAACGATCAGGTGAAGTTTGCACCGCAAGCCAACTGGGGCAATGACTTCGGTTTTGTAGATGCTATCTCACAGGAATCCAAAGACCTTGCCGGATTGTCGGACGAGGGCGGCAATATAAAAGTCGGTATAGCCGGCTGGTACTTAGTATACGTCTCCGTTATCGGCGATGACAAAGCGGTAGAATTTGAAAAGCCGAATGTATATCTGATGGGCGATACCTCATACAACGGCTGGGACGCTCAACTGGTAGAACAGGACTTATTTACCGTGCCCGGAACGGCTGATGGTGAATTTGTTTCTCCGGCATTCCTGAAAGATGGCGCAGTACGAATCTGCGTAAATCCGAAAGCTGTCTCTGCCGGCGACTGGTGGAAAACAGAGTTTATCATCTTCGACGGAGAAATAGCTTATCGGGGCAACGGTGGTGACCAAGCTGCGGTACAAGGTAAAACCGGACAAAAGGTTTATCTGAACTTCGGCAACGGAACAGGCCGTATCGAATAATACTACAAGAAATCAGAGAAACAGGGAATGGCCGTCGCGAATACAATGAAATCGGGGCGGCCACTGTTTTTTAAGAGACTACACTTATTGTCTTTAATACATCATCATTATGAATAAACATCTCCACTTTTTATCTCTTTTGTGGTTGTCAATGCTCATGGCATTCATGACCGCTTGCAGCGATGACAAAAATATCACCGAACCTGCTCCGGAACCCGAACCGCCCGTCGAAGGGCAATGGACCGCACTTACCGCCTCTCCCGACACATGGGACGAGACCAAACGGGCAGACATCTCCTACCAGTTACTGGTCTATTCCTTCGCCGACAGCGACGGAGACGGATATGGAGACCTGAATGGCGTCACCCAAAAGCTGGACTATCTCAACCAGCTGGGCGTGAAAGCCCTCTGGCTCTCTCCCATCCACCCCTGTATGTCTTACCACGGATATGACGTCACAGACTACACCAAAGTCAATCCGCAGCTCGGCACAGAAAGCGACTTCGACCGCCTGGTTACGGAAGCCCACAACCGGGGCATCAAGATTTATCTGGACTACGTAATGAACCACACCGGCACAGACCATCCGTGGTTTGCCGAAGCCAGTTCATCATCCGAAAGCCCGTATCGCAATTATTATTCTTTCTCCGAAGACCCGAAGACAGATATCGCAGCAGGCAAAATCGACATGATCACCCAAGAAGGGGCAGCCGGATACAATGCCGCAGAATGGTTTCAAGTTTCTGACGAGACCGCTGCCGTGAAAGGACTGCTGAAATTTACACTGGACTGGAGCAACGCATCTTCCCCCATCCTTGTCGTTTCCACAGGAACCAAAGCAGACGAGGATAATCCGGACACAGGCACCGACAACGCCAAATACTTATACTACGGAGAAGACATCTGCAAAAAGTTTTATGACAAAGGAAACAACATCTATGAACTCACCGTCGACTTTGAGTCCACTTGGGGGCTTCTGATTCGTACCAGCAATGCTTCTTCCTGGCCATCCGGAACAAAATACGGCGCCTCTTCCTCGTCCGATAAACTCGCACTAAACAAGGATTTCAAACTGACCAACGCCGGCAGCCCTGCCAACATCATGTTCGACAGCCAGCAGATCACCTATTTCCATTCTCATTTCTGCACCGACTGGTTTGCCGACCTTAACTACGGTCCTGTAGACCAGGCAGGAGAATCACCGGCATATCAGGCAATAGCAAATGCCGCCAAAGGATGGATTGCCCGTGGTGTGGACGGCCTCCGCCTCGACGCCGTGAAGCACATCTACCACAGTGAGACCAGTGAAGAGAATCCTCGCTTCCTGAAAATGTTCTATGAGGATATGAACGCCTATTACAAACAAAAAGGACATACGGACGACTTCTATATGGTAGGCGAAGTGTTGTCGGAATACGATAAAGTAGCTCCTTATTATAAAGGTCTGCCCGCCCTTTTTGAATTTTCCTTCTGGTATCGTCTGGAATGGGGAATCAATAATAGTACCGGATGTTATTTTGCCAAAGACATCCTTTCTTACCAACAGAAATACGCCGACTATCGAAGCGACTACATCGAAGCTACGAAACTGAGTAACCACGACGAAGACCGTACATCGTCCAAGTTGGGTAAATCCGCCGACAAATGCAAACTGGCGGCCGCCGTCTTACTCACTTCCGCCGGACATCCTTACATCTATTACGGTGAAGAACTGGGACTTTACGGAACAAAGGATAATGGAGACGAATATGTGCGCAGCCCGATGCTGTGGGGAGATAGCTACACTACCGACTATACAGACAAGACGGATGCCACGGTTTCGAAAAATGTGAAAACGGTAGCGGACCAACAAGCCGATGCCCAATCACTTCTGAACATATACCTCTCCCTCACCCGATTGCGTAACACCTATCCGGCACTGGCAGAAGGAAGTATGACCAAACATTCCGTCTACAACGAATCGCAGGAGAAAGACTATAAGCCGATTGCCGCCTGGTATATGACCAAGGACAACGAGAAACTGCTTGTCATCCACAATTTCGGCGGAACGGCCATGCAACTTCCGCTGACAGACAAGATTGAAAAAGTATTGTTTGTGAATGGCGAGGCGCAACAAAATACAGACAGCGACAGTTACACCCTAAAACTGGGAGGATATGCCTCTGTAGTGTTCAAGTTGAGCAACTAAATACATCAAGACCACGTCTTCAGATTCATTCTATTTTTTAGATAATGAATGTATGAAGACGTGGTCTTGACTTTTTACGGTTTCTATCCATCTTAAAGAAACCTTATATCAGTCGAAATATCAGCACTTTAATGAATAAGAATCAAACTTGTGTTTCTCCTTCTATATATTCTTCCAAGAAAAGATTCTCCCCATCGAATACAGCGTACGAAAAGAAGTTGATCCAGTCTCCAAGAATCAGCACACGGGAAGTAGCGCTCAACATTAAATCCAGTTCAATGTGACGATGTCCATAGATGAAGAAGTTGATATTAGGATGACTCTTCAGATATTCTTTTGTATAAAGTACCAAGTGTTCCTTATTCTCTCCCATGTAATCCGGTTCTTTCCCGTCCGCCCGCTTTTCGCGGCTATGTTTTGCCCACGTCAACCCCAGTTCCACACTCCAACGGGGATGGATGGCGGAAAACAGTGTCTGTAGTGTTGTACTATGAAACATCCAGCGCAGCAACTTAAACGTTTTGTCCGGATCACCCAGTCCGTCACCGTGAGCCAGATAAAACTCTTTTCCGTATATTTCGGTAGTCAATGCTTCACGATGAATAATCACTCCGCATTCTTTAGAAAGATAATCCCCACACCAGATATCATGGTTGCCGGTAAAGAAATGTACCTCCACTCCCATATCCGTGAGTTCGGAGAGCTTTCCCAAAAAGCGGGTGTATCCTTTGGGAACCACTAACCGGAATTCATACCAGAAATCGAACATATCTCCCAACAGGTAAACGGCAGAAGCTTTATGCTTGATACTGTCGAGGAAGTTCACCAAGCGCCGTTCCTGTGTACGTCCATGTTCTATGGCACGTGAACCAAGATGCGCATCGGAAAGGAAATAAACGTTCTTCATGAGTT
>UMHN01030774.1_pt1 | contig 12629 bp, 10 predicted proteins | sample 1965541 | NCBI WGS metagenome assembly UMHN01 (sample SAMEA4836099, study PRJEB28245) | human gut metagenome | biome: gut microbiome; material: fecal sample | place: Denmark | collected 2008
TTTTCCTCCGCGCAACATCTCTCTACAACCGCTCTTCGGCGGTAGTTGCGCATGCATCGGTGTCACGGGGTAGGCGAGCCAACCCCGTGCTAACATATAAAACCGCACTTCGGCGGTTTTCCTTGGGGATAGCTTGTTTCGTTGGAAAAAATACTTATCTTTGCCTTGAAAAGGAGCTAAATGATGAACTATGAATTAACACCTTCACTACAGGCGACAGGAGGAGCCGAAAAATGGCGCTAATGCAATTTGTGTTAGGCAGTGCTTCGTGTGCGTTTGCCTTATGTGCTTTTATTCTATGGATGCGCCGGTGCGATGGCGACCGGTCGCGGCTTACCCTCAGTTTTGTATGGATGTTTTTGGCGTTGTTGTTCTCCAGCCGCGCCTTTGTGGACGGGCAGTTGGTGCCGTCGGGAGTACTTCCGCCTGTGAATTTGGTTGGGGGATTGCTTATGGTGACGCTGCTTTGTTTATATCCTATAGAGGTGATTCGTCCGGGATGGCTCAATGCACGGCGTTTGTTCATGCTGTTGTTGCCAGCCATATTAATTGGAGTCATTTTTTATCTGTCAGGAATTAAGCTCCGTCAGTTGCAGACGTTTGGCGATATGCTTGCCCACATCGGAGAGCCGAATGTCTATTGGCGTCTTATTCTTCTTTTCGGAATCATTCTTCCATCCGCCCTGCTGCTCCACGTCATCCCCTATAACTGGATGAAGAGCCGCGTCCGTTTGCGTTGGATAAGGCATTATACGTACACCATTCTGCTGATTTCCGCTCTCTATGCCGTGTTTATGCTGACTCGCAGTGCGTCGGTCAGTGTGGTGCATCTGTTTGTTTGCCTCACGCTGGCTATGATAGTGACTTATGAGGAACTGTTCGCCCGCTTTTGCATCCCATCGGATTGTCCCACCGAATTGCCAGTAGAACCTGTAAAGTCAAGCTCGCCGTCGGAGGAAGAAGGAAATCCTCTTGTCATTCGGCTAAACCATTTGCTTGAAGAGGAGAAAGTGTGGAAAAACCCAGACCTCACCGTTGCCAGTCTGGCTCAGATGTTGGGCACCAACCGCAGTTATCTTGCCCAAGCCATACAGGAGGCAGGCTACGTCAACTTTGCCGATCTGATTAACCGCCACAGAGTGCAGGCTTTCTGTTGCATTGCGGAAGATGGCAAGGTGAAGAGTGTGCAGGACGCTTTCTTCCTCGTTGGCTTCCGGTCGAAAGAAACTGCATTGAGAAGCTTCAAGAAATACACAGGCTCTTTGCCCAGCGAATACTTGATGAAGGTAGCCGCAAACCGTTCGAAAACGTCTGAATTGTAGAATTGACACCTGATTTTGTGGTTTTAGCACGTCTCCGATGCTTTTTTTATATACTTTCACGCACTATTTATCAATACTAAAAAACAAAATTATGCGAATAAAGTATCTGAAAAATTCGGTGGCATCGCTGTCGATTCTAAGTGGACTATTTTGCTTGACTGGATGCCAGGATGATGGAGTCCTGAAAGGAGAGGTAGGAATCGAAGAATATGTGCCGCAAGGGACAAATGATGTGGCCGGCAGTGTGCTTATACATATAATAGAAGAGGGTGACGAGGACAGTCGAGCCTTGCCGTTGAGCGTTTTGCGCATGGTGGACATAGAGACAGCGCAGAACGAGTACGTTAAATTCAACTGCGAGCAACGCAAAGACGGCAAGTGGTGTGCCGTTGCCCAAATGCAGAAAGCACTCGACAAGCCATTTGTGGTCATTCCGGTAAAGATTATACCCAAAGAGTTTCCAGAGGAGGCACGCACCGTGTTGATGGTGCTCCGACAGAAAGGCGCCACGACAAAATCCGGAGATGCCATCACCTCCGTTTACAGCGAAGTGTTGGGCAAGGGAACCCGCTGCTACGGTCCGGTAGGCAACACGCTTGGCAGCGTGCTCCTTTATGACCAAATCAGCAAGCTTGGCGAGGAGTATCTGACCGCCAACACCACGCAAAAACAGTTCTCGATGCTTGAATTCTCGGGCGACAGCTACGAGAAGACTATGGAGGACTGGTCGGTCAATGTGGGAGCATCGTTTAAGAAGACACGAAAGAAAGGTCTGACATCTTCAGAAAAAGGCATATTGAAGGATATTAAGGATTTTCTGGGAGACGCGGAATATGAAAGACAATTGACCTCTATGCTGAAAAAGAAGCCCTCCTATGTCTGGACAGGCTCGTTTGACCTTGGAGTGAGCGGAAGCCTCTCCACAAGCGAGTCATACGAATACTATCTGAATCTGTATCGCGTGAAGATGTCGGAGGTGCGCATGAACATGTCGGCCTTTGAGCAGGAGAAGAAAGATCCGACCCTGCTGGCACTGCTTTCGCCCACCTTCGTCAAGGCTTTAAACGTTGACAATATCAATACGACCGCATTCTACGACGACTGGGGCACCGACATTATCACGCAAGGCTCGTTTGGCGGCTACAACATCTATATCTACGGCCGTCAGGAGAACGTTTATGAATATAGCGTTGGCTTTGACGCGCAGGGCAGCCTCTCGCGCAGCAAACCAACAAGCACCGGCAAGACGTGGAAAGATATCTATGCGAATGCCCATAGCGACTATGCGGAGGGACATTTCGACGTGGCTTACCAAAACGAGAACTATGAGAAAGCCAGCAAGGCAGTATCCCTGCAAACCTCTACCGGAGGCGACCTTGCCATCGATGATCCGCAGAAGTGGCTCGACGGCTTCAATACCGACGGTTCCGACAGTAAGTGGGCGCTCATTGGCTACAACGTGAGCAGCGATGATAAAGACAACACCCTCTGCCGTCTGTATCCTATCGAAGAGCTGGTTGGTCAGATAGCGTTTACCTACGACCAAGTGGTTACGGATAAAACAGAAGCCGACATAGAGGCAGTCACCCGTCTGCTGAACAACTACAGCGAGTTGCTAAACGCCAAAGACGACTACCTCAACTCTAAACAGGTGGTGCAGCGGACAAAGTCGAGATTGGTGTTGGCAGACATCTTGATCAAGAGCGGCGCGAACGGGCATAAGAATGGAGAACCAACACCCTTTGTTGCGCAAGACCCGAACGATCAGAACAACTACTTGACTTACTATCCAGTCATGGCAAACGCCAATGCTCCGTGTGAAAATGGATATGCATTCGAGCCGACTTGCCACCATTATATAGACGCTACAGACAATGACGACAAGTATATCTATTATGCGTTGGCGCCAAGCGACAAATGCTTAGGCATCGTGGATGCCGTGTTCTGTCAAGAGGGAACAGCCAAAGACTTCAACGGTGGAAAATACTACATTCCGCGAGGCGTGCATGCTGATCATGATATGGATGGAGCGCTCGACAACAACTATCTTTTTGTGAAGTACTATGACGAGGGCGTAGACATCGACCCGTCGAAGAAGATTACCGCCATAGGTTTCGCCAATATCGACAACCACGACGTGATTATCTCATCGACTGGCGGAAGTGAGCTGCGCATGAATGCCACAGAAACGGAAGAAAACAAGTTCAACCAGTTTTGGGATAAGAAGAATTGGAACTGGTATGCCGGCGACCGGTCAGGCAAAAGCTGGGTTTTCTACGAGGGTGGATTGGTAAGGCATAATCGCTTCTATGTGGTTTACACCACTCAAGACCTACCCATCCAGCACTTCCGCGAAGGTTCCGTATGGCAACCGAAAAGGTGGGGAGAGTGACGCATCCACGAAACATATTGCGAGGGGGCATGTCGGTAACCACATGCTCCCTCGCAATGTTTGTTGTGCGTAAGGAATCGCTCTTCGATAGCGGTTTGCTTGATTCTGTAATTGCTTTTTATATCATTGTCATTGCGTTGTGTCTCAGTGAGATATAAAGAATAGAAAAGTATGTTTAAAAACATATTTAATGAATTTTAACCAACAAAACATTTGTAAAAGGTGGTTTGTGACTATAAATTTGTAAACGTAGTGGATATTTTGCTTAGACATAATAATCTTTTAAGGATTTCATTTAACACATAGTACAAGTAATTATGATTACCAATAAGTACCACAGAAGAAGACTATTGCCGGCAATGCTGTTGGCGATGCTGATGTTGTCTTGTTATATGGAGGCAGCAGCTGTAAATCCGAACTCAAAAGAACAAGCAAGTGACTGTGCAGTCGGGAAAATGCAAAAACCGGACGACATGCTGGCTGCGCTTTGTGATAGAGAAGGAAATCAGACAAATGTTGAAGTTACCGGCACAGGAGGCTTGGATGATCAGGTCGATGATGGAGTAATATGTGTTGACGGGATATATTACGTTCTCGACCCTGGAGCTATGGCAGCAAGGGTAGTTGCCAAAAACGAACTTAATTCTACATACCAAGGACGTATAATCATACCGTCGTCTATAAAAGTGGACGGAAGAGAATATACAGTCAAGTCGATAGGAAGGAGAGCGTTTGCCGCCTGCATGGAATTGGACAAGGTGTTTATACCCAAAACTGTTGAAGTGGTAGAAAAAAGAGCATTCGAATCGGCAGTAATTGACGATATTGAAATAGAAGAAGACTCACAATTGAAAGTGATAGAGGATTATGGGTTTATGTTCTTCTGCAAAAATAGAGGACAGGTAGTCCCGGATCATTTCCGGCTGCCTGAAGGTTTGCAGGAAATCGGAGTGAGGGCATTTTGTGGAGCATTTGCAGATCTTGTGATACCGTCGACAGTGTGGCGTATGGGAGATTTGTCACTTGCAACGAATATCAAGGATTTGTTTTTGAAGTGGGAAAGACCAGTCAATACTCCGTTGAATATCTTGGAGTTGTCGGGTTATAACGATGTGGATTATAAAGGTTCCATGTGTCCGACACCTGTAGAGATACACGTGCCGTCAGGCTCCCTCCCCACCTATAGATTGACAAAGCCGTGGTGTTTTTTCTCATTGGATGAGATGCCGGTTGAAGAGGCAACCATTTATGCCGATATTGCAGGACTGCGGTATCGATTGCGCGGCAGCAAAGCCGTTCTGCTACCACCAAGCGAGGGACAATATTCAGGAGATATAGTATTGCCTGAAACGGTTAGTTATAATGGGAAAGAATATAAGTTGGTCAGAACTGAAGGCGCGTTTAACAACTCGAAAGTTGTTTCGGTAGCCTTCCCATCCTCTGTAAAATATGTGGTTGATGATTTTAAATATTGCATGGAACTGCAGACAGTGACATTCCCTGAAAATTCGCGATTGAGATTTTTCAGCGCGATGGAGGGGTGTCCGAAATTGACTGAATTCGTTTTTCCGCCATCATTGCAGGTGCTTTACGGAAATTCCATGATGTATCTTGACGGACTCAAGACCATCGATATCCCAGGTTCGGTTTCTTATATTGGAGCATATACATTTGTGAACGGAGCACTGACAGAAGTGACCGCACATTGGATTTGTCCGCCAAAAATGCTGCCGAATGATGTGTTTATAACAAAAAGCAATCCGCGAATCCGTGTGCCGGTTGGAGCCAAGAAGTATTATGAAGAGTCGGAAGCTTGGAATAAATTTGAGATTGTCGAGGATGAGACAGTGGAGGCTTTTGTGAAAGTGTATACAGAGGGCCGCGAACGAGTGCTTACGCTTCCAGTGGATGAGAGTGCCGACTACTATGAGTTTGAGGCTTTTAAAAATGGAGAAGTAGTTAAGTCGCAGACTCTTTCACTCATAAAGAGTATAAGAACAGCCAGTGCAAATAGAGAGGCCGCAACCAAACGCATAGGTTTTGATGTCTCATCGTTGGATGACGGCAGTTACCGCTATAGAATCCGAGCGGCATCGGATACGGAAGGCTTGATTTCGTTGTTTGAGGGAACGTTTGTTGTAGGTGATGACAGTGGTGTGGAAGATGTCGTTTCCGATGGCGACACAAATTATGATGTCTTTGATATTATGGGCGTCTGCATACGGACGAATGTGCAAGAAGCGGAAATCTCTGGTTTGACGCCTGGAATATATATTTTGCGCCCTGTTCTGAACGCTAATCCGTCAAACGTTCGGAAAATCATAGTGGAATAAGGTTAATGCATAGATGAAGAAGGTTGCAGTGCGCCTCTGCCACACAAGCTGGGAATAGGCGCACTGTCAATGAATTTTCTCTGAAAAATTTGGTTTATAATATAAACCAAATTAAATTTGCACTCGACTCAAGGGCGGACAGGCGAGACCGCTCTTTTTTCAAAGCCAAATGGTTTATTTTATAAACCAAGTATTAACCATCAAATTTTTCATAAAATGGAAGACAGAAAACTCACCGAAAAAGAAAGTCTCGAAGTGATAACTTCGATGATAGCACTCACTAAGCAACGCTATATTGGCGATGGACGCATTTTGCTGCTGTTTGGCTACCTGACAGTTGCTGTTTCTGCGTTGATATGGATACTCCTCGTGATTACACAAAATCCTGTGTGGAACTGGCTATGGTTTCTTGTTTGGATTATTGGAGGCATCGTTGCTCCGATAAAGGCAAAGAAACAACAGATTGAAAAAGGGGTAAAAAATTATTCCGACACACTCACATCCCGCATTTGGTCTACAGTCGGCTTCAGTGCAATCGCCGCCACAGCCATCTGCCTCGCATTTCTGCTTGTCAAAGGAATTGACGCATGGCCTATGATGTTGGCGTTCGCTCTGATAATCGTTCCCTTCGCCGAGGTTGCCCAGGGAATTGTTTTCAAAGAGACAACGCTTATTGTTGGAGGTGCGATAGGATTGTTTGCAGGCTTATTTACGGAGGCATGCATCGCCGGGGATGTAGAGCTTTATGCATCATGGTATATGCCATTGTTTATAATCGCGTTTGTGGCGATGATGATAATTCCCGGCCATATTCTCAACCATAAGGCACGAAAAGAAAAATGAAAGAACTGAATCCGCTTCTGCACTCGCAACTCCGTCTTGCTGTAATTTCCATACTGATGAATGTTGAAGAGGCAGATTTCGTTTATCTCAAGGAGAAAACCGAATCTACAGCCGGCAATCTCAGCGTTCAGCTTGAAAAGCTGTCTACCGCGGGATATATTTCTATTGAAAAGGGAATGTCGGGCAAGCGTCCCAGGACGACATGCTCAATTACTTACGATGGAAGAAAGGCTTTTGAAGAATATGTCGAGGCGTTGAAAACATACCTTGGCTTATGATGAAAACAGCCAGACCTTACGGATAGGGCATCTTGTGTGCATAAGTGTGCGTTAGACAACAAAGCAGGGACTGCCGAAGAGGCTGTCCCTGCTTTGTTGTTTTGTTTTGAGGATATTTTGATGTTCTTCTGAACCTTATTTCTTGAGACGGTTTCCGTAGCGGCTCATGAACTTGTCTACGCGGCCGGCTGTGTCGACCAATTTCTGCTTACCAGTGAAGAAAGGGTGAGAAGAACTCGTGATTTCGAGTTTTACGAGCGGGTAAGTAACGCCGTCGATTTCGATTGTCTCCTTAGCAGCGACAGTCGAGCGAGTGATGAAAGTTTCGCCGTTCGACATATCTTTGAAAACAACCTCGCGATAGTTTGATGGATGAATGTCTTTTTTCATTTCTATATCTTTTTTATTATTACAAAGTTACGCGCCGCTGGTAAAGGCGACTTCTGTAATGGCGTGCAAATGTACGCATATTTTTCCATACGGCAAACATTTACGGAGTTTTTTTGTCGCAACGTTCGCAATATTAAAGGATAAGCGGATGCGAGAGGTGTCGCATCCGCTTGTCTTAGTCAAGCCGTGTTAGGGCTTATTTTTTTGCGTCGAGTTCGCGAAGGAGCTCGTCGACCGCAGCTTTCAGTTGTGCGTCCAAACCATTGGCAGCGTCCTCCGGAGAGTTCAGCACATAGATGTCGGGATCCAGTTGCGAGTTCTCAAGGTAATTTCCTTCCGCGGTGCGGTATCCGATGACCGGAGTGCCGAAAATCAGCGAAGAGTCCTGCAGACGTTCCCACCAAACGCTTGTCATGGTGCCAGGCACCGGAGCGCCGACAAGTTTGCCGAGACGCATGTGTTTGTATACCCAAGGCGTTCCGTGAGCGTTGGAATAGTTGGCCTCGCCCTGCACCATGATTGAAGGTTTGTTCCATCGGCGGCTCGGCATGTCGCACGCTTCTCTTCCGCGGTACACCTGAGTGAGATATTTTGTTCCGCTGAACAGAATTTCGATATCTTCGTGGAGGCGTCCTCCACCATTGAAACGGGTGTCGATCACGATTCCCTCCTTCTTGTTGTATTTACCAAGCACGTCAGAGTACACTGTACGGAAACTGTTGTCGTCCATCGATTCGATATGTACGTATCCCAAGCGACCGTTTGACCAGCGGTCCACGTCGGCGGCGCGTTGTTTGATCCATCGGCGGTAGAGCAAAGCACCGCAAGCGCCGTCAGAGATGGGTTTCACCACCTCGTCCCACTGCTTGCCGCCATCGGACAGCGAAATCAGCACCTTCTCTCCGGTCAGCCCGGCGAGCAGCGCATAGAAGTCGGTGTCGGCAGAAATTTCCTGTCCGTTGATTTTCTCGATAATGCATCCCTTCTTCACCTTTGAAGACGCGTTGTCGAAAGGACCTCCGGCAATCACCTCGTCGATTTTCACGCCCTTTCCTTCATACGAAAGGTCGTAGAACAGACCTAAGTTGGCAGTGGCTTCTCCACGGGCACCGGCACGGTATCTGCCACCCGTGTGCGACACGTTTAGCTCACCGAGCATTTCGCTGAGCAGCTCGGCAAAGTCGGCGTTGTTGTTGATGTGAGGCAGGAACTTGCGGTATGCAGCGGTCATCATCGGCCAGTCCACGCCGTGCATGTCAGTGCGGTAGAAATGGCGGGCCTCCTGGCGGCAAACGTGGTCAAACATATATTCGCGTTCCTTTGCCAAATCCATCTTCATCTCAGCCTTGTAGCTGATGCGTTCCATCTTGTCGGAAGCCACGGTGAGTTTCTGCATTATGCGTGAGCCGAGAATGAAAATGCACTTGCCGTCTTTCTGCACGTCGAACTGAGCCGACGACGTGTCGAGTTTCTTCAGACATTCTGTGCTCTTTTTGCGCAGGTCGAGTTTCCAAAGGTCGTATCCCTCTTCGAAAGCCGACAGGTAGTACAGGCTTTCTCCATCGGCATCGACGATGGCATCGGCAATTTCAGAAGAGTTTGGCGTGATGCGCACAATACGGTCCTCGATGCCGTCAAGTTGCACGTCAATGTCTTTTTTCTCTTCTTTCTTGTCAGCCTTCTTGTCGTCTTTCTTTTTGCCTTTTTTCTTGTCGGCGTCAGCCTTTTCGGCATTTTTCTTCTGCTCCTTTTCCAATTCCTTCTGCAATTCGTAATCCTCCTTGCTAAGTCGGAATTTGTCGTAGGCGTCCTTGTTCATAAACACAAGCATCACATCGTTGAGCGAACCCCACGAAGCATGGCTGCGCATGCCGTAGCGATCTGTGAGGAAAAGCACAGCGTTTCCGTCGAGCACCCATCTTGGCTGCGAGCTGAAGTATCCGCTGCCAGTCAGGTTTACCGGCTTCTCCGATCCGTCAGCCTTTACGATAGCCACGTCGGAATAAGGGTCGTGTCCGTTGCCGATGATTTCAAGCGAGAACCATTTTCCATCTGGCGACCAGGCATAGTTGAAGCCACCCATAAACCATTCCGAACCGTCGGTCACCTGCCTCACAGCTTTAGTGGCCACGTTGACCACCATAAGCCGGCATTCATCCTCGATGAAAGCCACCTCTTTTCCGTCGGGCGAGAATTTCGGATTCTGGCGGTCGGCGAGAGAGTCGGCGAGCAGCGGCTGCTCGTCGATTAGAGTTGCATTAGGGAAGTTGAGGTCGTCGGAGCGTTTTATGCGAGCCGTGTAAAGCCCCCAATGCCCGTTGCGTTCGCTGGCATATACGAGCGACCGGTTGTCGGCGCCGAAGTCAACGTCGGCCTCGCCCTCCACGGTGTTGGTTATTTGTTTTGTTGTGCCATATTCCACCGATGTCACAAACACATTGCCGCGCACGGTGAAAACCACCTGCTTGCCATCGGGCGACACGCTTGCCGAAGTAGCGCCGTTTGTGAACGACAGGCTTGACGGCAGGTCAACGTCGTCGCGCACAATGTCGATGTCGACGAGCGCCGGTTTCACACCGTTTAGCTGAGTGTAGATGGCTCCGTCGTAGGTGTAGCACATCGTGCCGTTGTCGGCAACGCTGAGAAAGCGTACCGGGTGAGTGCTGAAGTCGGAAATCTTTGTCAATGCCGCCGGGTTTGCGAGCGGCATAGAGTATACGTTCATCGAGCCACCATTGCGCTCGCTGAGGAAATACACCGTGCTGCCGTCGGCCGACAAAGCCGGGCACAAATCCTCTCCGGCATGAGCCGTCAGGTTGGTGTGCTTGCCGGTTTTGGTGTTGTATGCCCAGATGTCGCGTGTCACAGACGACGTGTGATGTTTGCGCCATACGTCTTCATAACCCTTGCGGTCCTGATATACAAACATGCTGCCGTTTTTTGCAAACGACAGGCATTCGGCAGGAGTAGGGAGAGCCTGCTCCTGGCGTCCGCCAGTGGCTGGCACTTTGTACAGCTCAAGCAACACGTCGGGGAACAGCGCACTTGCCGCAGGTTTCTGATTGTTGGCTGAGAAATAGACATATTTTCCATCGGGTGAGAAAGCCTCTGGCACCTCGCCTCCCGACTTTGTGGTCAGACGCACCGCCGCACCGCCGTCGGCATTCATAATAAACACATCGTTGTTGCCGTATCGGTCGCTGGCAAAAGCAATCTGCTTTCCGTCGGGCGACCATACAGGCACCGACTCGTATGAGTCGTGCGATGTTAGCCGCACGGCAGGGCCTCCAGTAGAGGCAACTTTGTAGATGTCGCCCTTGTAGCAGAATGCAATCTGCGATCCGTCGGGCGAGATTTTTACATCGCGCATCCACAACGGAGTGGCGGCAAAGCCCACCGCAGCCGTTGACGCAACGATGATTGTTGCAAAAAGTTTTTTCATTTCTATTATTTTATTGTTTTGTTTGAATTTCCGCTCTTTCCCAGATGCAGTCGGGAATCATTCTCCATATCGCCACGAGCAAGCGGTATCTCCAGTCGATTGTCGCCACGCGTTTTTTGCGGCGCAAGGCGTCGACAATCATCCGTGCGGTCTTTTCCGGGCGCATAAGCATCGGGTAGTTGCCCGACCGCAGCAGGTCGGTGTCGACAAAACCCGGACGGATGTCGGTGAACGTGATGTTGGCGCGAGTCATTGCCGACAGTTGCGCCAAGCATTGTATGTAAGTGTTTTGAAAGCGTTTTGTGGCAGAGTATGCCGGGGCGATGCCCAGCCCTTTAGTCCCGGCAATCGAGCTTACGGCGCCGATGTGTCCGCCACCATGGCTTTTCAGATAGTTGAATGCCGCATCGATCATACGGGTGAATCCCACAACGTTTGTTTCTGCCGTTGCGATTTCTATGCCCGGGTCGAGGTCGCGGTTCTGGCTTCCTATCCCAGAAACGAGCAGGATGGTGTCGACGCCGCCCATGCGCTCCGCCAAATCAACGAGCAGCCCGCCTGCGTTTTCGTCGGTCACGTCGATGCGTTGCCACACAACGTTGCCGCCTTCTTCGGCAAACTTGCGCAGCCTGTCCTCTCTGCGGCCAGCCACCCCTATGTTGACGCCCTCGCTCCGCATTATGCGTGCCACCTCAAGACCGATACCCGAAGTGGCGCCTACGATTATAGCATTTTTCATATTCATAAGCATTTTAAATAGTAAAATTACAACGTTTCCGGCATAGACCAAGACGCGTGATGCGTAATTAACAATCTTTAATCAGAAGGCGTGGCGAGGTGATGAAACCATTGGGTAAAAGAGTGTTGGATTAGGTAATTTTAACAAAAAAGCACGCTGTAATTGTTGCGTGAAATAGATTTGAATTAATATATTTGCAATGTACGATAAATCTAACTCTAATAAATCCGATAATGAAAAATACTTATAAATCTATTTTGCAGGAAATGAGTGAGCGCACGCTGAAGGCTGACACGCTTGAAGGCGACGCGCAATTGTTTGCTCTTCTTCGACAGACGGCATGTGCTTCGGGCGACCTGCCCGCAATGGCGGATGTGGACAACGCCGTGCTTATGGCGGTGGAAAAATGTCGTGCTGAAAGAGGCGACGATGCCGCCTGCCGCTTATGGACGCTTTATGAGTACAGCAATGCCGGAGCCTCTCTTGGCTGCGACTTTGCAACGGCGATGAGCAACGGTGATACGAGTTTTGCCGAGGCGATTTATTCGAAGGCTAAGCAACTGAGCGAGCAGCTGGCGGAAAAACGCGAGTTGCGCGATGCTTTCGGTGCATTGTTCCGCCAGTTCTCCGCCGTGTCGTAGGATTTCAGACCTTCAAGCAGGCGGTATGATTTTGACGCCGGTATGTAAGCAATAATATAGTGAATGTTTAATGCTATGAATTGATTTGTATTGCAGCTAACTTTTGTGGTGGCCTGCAACTAATTTTTGTGGTGTTTTGTTTGGCGTTTTTGCGGTGATGGGCAATAATCTGGCTCGGATTTATTCGGAGGAGGTCAAGTGATCAAAAGATAGGCTGCGGTTCGGGAAAGAAAATTGAGCAAGCTCTTT